>ERZ1036467.24-NODE-24-length-212747-cov-21.052560_pt1 | contig 212747 bp, 191 predicted proteins | sample MGYA00514231_ERZ1036467 | MGnify/ENA primary metagenome ERZ1036467 (study PRJEB33795, sample SAMN09464919) | human gut metagenome | isolation source: Bloodstream | host: Homo sapiens | place: USA: Stanford, California | collected 2016-07 ...
CCGACCCTCTGCTTGTAAGGCAGATGCTCTGAACCAGCTGAGCTAAACGCCCTTTAAACTTATTTTTCGTTCGCTTTATCTCTCTAAAGCGCTGCAAAGATACGGCTTTTTTCATTACCTCCAAATATTTTGACAATAAAATGCGAAAAAAATAAGAAGTTTACGTTAGCCGCTATCTAATGCTTATCGTATTGCGGGACTTACTATCTATAGGAAATGCGATTTCTATTGATAGTAAATCTAATTACTATAGATAGTAATCGGTTTGCCAAAATTCAAAGAAAGTCTCTCTGATGAAATAGAGAAGGAGGGCGATTGTCCTAAAAAAGGGGCATTTAGTTAAAAATAACGATTGTCTACCTTATTATTCAATGGAAAAGGTTTAACTTTGCGACTCTATATTAATAATGTATATGGTATTATCGACACTGACTGCTATTTCGCCCGTGGATGGGCGATACAGGAATAAGGCTGAGAATCTGGCGGCTTATTTTTCAGAATACGCACTTATCAAGTATAGGGTGCGAGTTGAGATCGAGTATTTTATTACTCTATCTGAGTTTCTTCCGCAATTAAGCGAGTTAAATGCGGCGGAAGTAAAAAAGGGGCTCCGGAAGATTTATCAGGAGTTTACGGAGGAGGACGCTTTACGAGTGAAGGAGATCGAGAGCGTGACAAACCACGATGTGAAAGCGGTGGAGTACTTTATTAAGGAAAAAACAAATCATTTCCTTGCGGAGAAATACCACGAGTTTATTCATTTTGGATTGACTTCTCAGGATATTAATAACACATCTGTGCCTTTATCGATCAAGGACGCTTTGCAAGAGGTGTATTATCCAGGTTTGGAAGAGGTGATTGGCGCCTTGAAAAAATACGCCGAGGAATGGATGGATATCCCGATGTTGGCTAAGACACATGGGCAACCGGCATCTCCGACTCGTTTGGGTAAGGAGGTGATGGTCTTTGTTTACCGTTTAGAGCAACAGTTGGCATTGTTAAAGGCCGTTCCTATCTCCGCTAAATTCGGTGGCGCTACAGGAAACTTCAATGCGCATCATGTAGCGTATCCGGAATATGATTGGAGGGCATTCGGTAATAAGTTCGTTAGTGAGGTGTTAGGCTTGAAACGTGAGGAGTGGACTACCCAGATCTCTAATTATGATAATCTGGCAGCGATCTTCGATGGCTTGAAGCGTATCAATACGATCTTGATCGACTTGAATCGTGACTTCTGGCAATATATCTCCATGGAGTATTTCAAGCAAAAGATCAAGGCGGGTGAGATCGGTTCGTCTGCTATGCCACATAAGGTGAACCCGATTGATTTCGAGAACGCTGAGGGTAATCTAGGGATCGCTAACGCTATTTTAGAGCATTTGGCTACGAAATTGCCGGTATCTCGTTTACAAAGAGACTTGACGGATTCTACCGTGTTGAGAAACGTAGGCGTGCCTTTGGCACATATAGAAATTGCCTTCAAGAGCTTAACAAAAGGCTTGGGTAAATTGTTATTGAACGAGAGCGCCCTAAGTAGGGATTTGAATAATTGCTGGGCAGTGGTAGCCGAGGGTATCCAGACGGTCTTACGCCGTGAGGGTTATCCGAAGCCTTACGAGGCATTAAAAGCTTTGACACGTACGAACCAGACTGTTACGGAGCAATCTATCAAGGAGTTTATCGAAACCTTGAATGTTAGCGACCGGATTAAAGATGAATTAAGGGCTATAACGCCTCATAATTATACAGGAATTTAGTGATAATACAGGTAGCCGTGAGGCTACCAAGTTTTTAACCATTGTTTAATTTATAACAAATGAGTACAGAAGAAAGAGATGAATCTCAACCGCGTCCAAAAAAAGTGATACCAAGTATCAGACGGGAAAACACAGACCAAGAAGGTGAAAGAAGACCTTACAATCAGGGTTATAATAAACCTGAGGGTAGCTATGAACGTAGACCGTATCGGTCTTATGGAGAAAATAACCGTCCTTTATACGGGGATCGTCCGAGCCGTCCGCGTTCTTACGATAATAACCGTGAAGGCGGGTATGGCAACAACCGTGAGGGGGGCTATGGTAATAGTCGTCCATCTTATGGCAACAATCGCGAAGGTGGGTATGGAAATCGCCCGTCTTATGGCAATCGTGAGGGAGGCTATAACAGTGGCCGCTCGTCTTATGGAAATAACCGCCCGTCGTATGGGAATGGGGGAGGACAATACAATCGTCCGTCTCGTCCGAATTATGATGGCCCGGCAAAGGCTTATTCCGCTAGTCCTTCCGGAGAGGGAATGTCTGCGGATGGCATGAAGAAAAGAAGACCTAGGGTAGGCGATACCCGGGTTGATTACAATGATTCACGTTCAAGCGGTGGGGACGGTTACGCTCCCAGACGTTCGTATGGTAACGATAACTCTTATGGCGGTAATCGTCAAGGGGGTGGTGGATATGGAAATAATCGCCGTCCTTCTTACAATAATAATCGCCGTCCCGGTGGAGGTGGTGGCTTCCAAAGACAGCAGGGTTACAACATGCGTCCGAAACAGATCAAATATAAGGAAGTCTTGGCGGACCCGAACGAACCGATCCGCTTGAACAAATTCTTGTCTAACGCTGGTGTTTGCTCTCGTCGTGAGGCGGATGAGTTTATCCAGAAAGGAGCTGTTAAGGTAAACGATGTCGTGGTAACGGAATTGGGTACTAAGATTACTCGTCAAGATGTTGTTACATTTAACGAGAAGCCGGTTCAGATCGAGAGCAAGGTGTATATCGTATTGAACAAGCCGAAGAATTGCGTAACGACTTCTGATGATCCTCAAGAACGCCTGACGGTGATGGATTTGGTGAAGAACGCCTGCCAAGAACGTATTTATCCGGTAGGCCGTTTGGACCGTAATACGACAGGTGTCTTGTTATTGACGAACGATGGTGATTTAGCTTCTAAATTGACTCACCCATCTTTCAAGAAGAAGAAGATCTACCATGTGTGGTTGGATAAGAACGTGGCTATCGAGGATATGGAGAAAATCGCCAACGGCCTTGAGCTTGAGGATGGAGAGATCCATGCGGACGCTATCAGCTATGCTAGCGAGGACGATAAGAGCCAAGTGGGTATCGAGATCCATTCCGGCCGTAACCGTATCGTGCGCCGTATTTTCGAATCGTTGGGATATCATGTGACGAAATTGGATCGTGTTTATTTCGCCGGTTTGACTAAGAAGAACTTAGGCCGCGGTAAATGGCGTTACTTAAATGAAAGGGAAGTGAACGCTCTTAGGATGGGAGCTTTCGAATAACAAAAAACGATACAGATGGAAACAATTAAACGAACAAAAATTGTAGACGTGCTGAAAAGCGACGCTTTCGGTACTACCGTGAATGTGAAAGGATGGGTACGTACCCGCCGTGGTAGCAAACAGGTGAATTTTATCGCCTTGAATGACGGTTCTACAATTAATAATGTTCAGATCGTTGTGGATGTAGATAAATTGGGTGATGAGTTCTTGAAACCGATTACCACGGGGGCTAGTATCAGCGTAAATGGTATCTTGACACAATCCCAAGGTAAGGGGCAAAATGTGGAGATACAGGCTACCGAGATTGAGATCTTCGGTACGGCTGATCCAGCTACTTATCCATTGCAGAAAAAAGGACACTCCATGGAGTTTTTGCGTGAGATCGCTCATTTGCGTCCTCGTACGAATACATTTGGAGCGGTATTCCGTATTCGTCATAATATGGCTTACGCTATCCATAAGTTTTTCCATGATAGAGGCTTTTTCTATTTCCATACGCCGATCATCACGGCTTCCGACTGTGAGGGTGCCGGACAGATGTTCCAAGTTACTACCAAGAATTTGTACGACTTGAAAAAGGATGAGAACGGCTCTATCATTTATGAGGACGATTTCTTCGGCAAGCAGGCTAGTTTGACGGTTTCCGGACAGTTGGAGGGTGAGTTGGCTGCTACAGCGTTGGGACAGATTTATACGTTTGGCCCTACGTTCCGTGCGGAGAACTCAAATACGCCTCGTCATTTGGCGGAATTCTGGATGATTGAGCCGGAAGTCGCTTTTAATGATATCACGGACAATATGGAGTTGGCCGAGGAGTTCATTAAATATTGCGTACAATGGGCGTTGGATAACTGTATGGAGGATATCAAGTTCTTGAACGATATGTTCGATAAGGAATTGATCGCTCGTCTGGAAGGGGTCTTGAAAGACTCATTCGTTCGCTTGCCGTACACTGAAGGAATCAAGATATTGGAAGAGGCTGTCGCTAAAGGACATAAATTTGAGTTCCCTGTTTATTGGGGTGTAGACTTGGCTTCTGAGCATGAACGTTTCTTGGTGGAGGATCACTTCAAACGTCCGGTAATTTTAACGGATTACCCGAAAGAGATCAAGGCTTTCTATATGAAGCAAAACGAGGATGGAAAGACGGTGCGTGCCATGGACGTATTGTTCCCGAAGATCGGAGAGATCATCGGCGGTTCCGAGCGTGAGGCCGACTATGATAAGCTAATGACTCGTATTGATGAGTTGGGCATCCCGATGAAGGATATGTGGTGGTACTTAGATACTCGCCGTTTTGGTACGGTGCCTCACTCTGGTTTCGGTTTGGGCTTTGAGCGTCTTTTGTTGTTCGTTACGGGTATGGGAAATATCCGTGACGTGATACCTTTCCCGCGTACACCGAATAACGCTGAGTTCTAATAGCGCTTAGTGATCATGATAAAAAGGGTTCGTAACCGGTTTCAACCGGATTACGGACCCTTTTCTTATATAGCTTCCTTTGTTTAATCGTCGTCCAGATCAATAGGAATTTGCCTTTTGAATGCCTCCTTAAAGGATATAAGCGATTCGGTGCGAGCCAAGCCCAATGGTTGAAGCTTGTTGTGGATGATGCTTAGCAAATGCTGGTTGTTCTTTGCGTATATTTTTATAAACAGGTCGTATTGCCCCGTTGTATAATGGCATTCCACGACTTCCGGTATCTGCAACAGCGCTTCGGTAACGCTTGGAAATTGTCCGGGAGACTTTAGGAATAACCCCATATATGCGCAAGTTTCATACCCAACTTTTGTGTTATCCACGATGAATTCTGAACCTTTGATAACCCCTAAATTAGTCAGCTTTTGTATGCGTTGATGAATAGCCGCTCCGGATACGTTACATTCCCTCGCTACTTCCAAAAATGGCATACGCGCATTGCCGATGATTAGTTTAAGTATCTTCTCGTCCAGTTCATCTAGTTGATGATGTGCCATATATTCAGTATATTTGTATTACTGTTAGATTATATCTTTCATATTTAATACAAATATAATGATAATCTTATAATCACCTAAAGATTATGGTAGATTATTTTGATTTTGTAAGCATTCTTTATTCAATTATTAAGTATTTTTTTTATGAGCGAAGATCATGTAATAATTAGTAAGCCTGTCCGGGAGATAGCCGATCCTTTATTGGATCTAGTAGAGAAAACATATACTAGTTCTTTCCCCGAGGAAGAACGTCGTGATTTCTCTTTGGTACGTAAGCTTTTGGAGGAAGATAGCCGTTTCGAGATGTATGCCTTGCTACGGGATGGTATTTATGTGGGTTTCATTACGGGATGGCAATTTGAGGGCTTTGTTTATGCGGAGCATTTCGCAATCGACGAGTCCGCTCGTAACGGAGGAATCGGAGCGAAAGCAATGACAAGTTTTTTAGCTCTCCACGAAGATCCGGTTGTCTTAGAGGTAGAGATGCCGACAGAGGAGATGAGTAAACGTAGAATCGGTTTTTATGAACGTCTGGGGTTTGTCTTGGATCACCATGTATATTTCCAACCTCCCTATCGTAAGGGAGAGGCATTTTTAGAAATGCGTTTGATGACTCATGGGAAACTTGATCTTGAGCAATCTTTTGAGCGAGTTAAGACCATTATTCACCAAAACGTTTATGGAGTGGAATAAAAAAGGGGCGGGAAATAAATCCCGCCCCTTTTTATAATGCTATATCTGAATAATTATTACTCTACACGTTGTGCTGCGGAATAACTAATCTTCAATGCGTATGCCTCACGAAGAGCCTGCTTGATATCGGTGATCGTTCCCATCTTGGTCTCTTTATCAGCCTTAATAGAAACTGTCATAAACGGCTGGTCCTCTTCTTTCATACTGGACTTTTCTTGTGCGATATAATCCTGAATTTCCGAAGTCTCTGCAAAAGCGTCATTCAACTGGATACGAGTCTCAGAACCCATCTTCGCTCTCAAATCTCTAGTCGGCTTACCTACATAGATAAATGTAACCAAAGATTTCTTCTCCAATTTTTGAAGCTCTGTAGCTTGTGGAGCATGGAACTCTACTTTCAATGTTACCTCACGCATAGATGTTACCATCATGATGAAGAACAAGAAAGCGAACACCAAGTCAGGTAATGATGATGTATTCAATTCGGGCATTTCACGACCGCCCGCTTTACTAAACTTTCCCATTACTTTTTACCTCCATAATTTTTAGGTTCAGCTTCTGATATCTTTTGCGGATAAATCTGCTGTACAGCTTTTTGTTGTTCTTCGTCCAAATCAGCGAAATTCTTCCCGAATTTTTCCTTAGAAACCTTATTTCTCAATTCGTTATAAGCAGCCGCGATTTCATTCTGCACATCGATATAAGCTTGGTATTCGGTACCACGGTCATTCTGTAAAGAAATTACGTGGTTCTTCGTTACCATCATCTTTCCGAAGAATGGAACATCAGCCTCAACACGTTCAGGCTTATGTTCGTCATTGTAAGGATTATCAATGAACTCTTTGATTCTTTCTTTCAATTGCTTGATATCGACAAATTGATCACCACAGAGAATCTGGTTATTACTGTTGATCAATACAACCAACAAGTTTCTCTTTTTGATGTCAACATCGGTATCGTTCTTCTGATCTTTAGGTACAGGGGGCGGCAAACGTCTTGCCAAACCTTTATCTGTATCCATTGATGTAGTAATAAGGAAGAAGATAAGCAACATGAAAGCGATATCGGCCGAAGAAGAACCATTGATACCCGGTGTCTTTCTTTTCTTACCCATTTCTTTCTTGTTTTATCAGTTCGTTATTACTATTATTTGCCCATGATTCTCTTTACAGAACCCCAAACTACACATGCTACGATCAGAACCAAAAGTACGATTGTAGACATGATCCACATGTCTGTGATCTTTAACCAACCCGGAGTATTGTAAACTTGAGAGTCTGCGTTCAAGCCTGCTAAAGGAGTCGCGTCACCCATTGTATAGGTGATGAACAATACGGCTACGAAACAAACTAATACTACCAAAGACATGATAGCTGATTTAGCGTTAGTCTTCAGCAAAGTCAAGAATTGCCAAACCGCAAACAATACTGTACTGATGATTGTCACGAAGAACAATACAGAAGTCCAGTTAATCAATAACCCTGTATAGATGGGTTCTTTCATTTCTGCGGCAGGGTCAACGACTCCACCCGCATAAAACATACCCAGCACAATGATACTGATAATAGAACTTATCAGTAAAGTCCAACTGGATATTTTTCTTATTTTAGTAACTGCCATAATTCGTTATTATTTTTTGAATTTGACGTTGTATTTGATAACCAAGTCAAGCAAAGAGATAGAAGCATCTTCCATCTGGTTCAAAATAGCCTCCAATTTGCTTAACAAATAGTTATAGAATACCTGAAGGATCAAAGCAACGATCAAACCACCTACAGTAGTAATCAAGGCCACTTTCATACCACCTGCTACAACCGTCGGGCTGATATCACCAACTTGCTCGATTTTATCGAACGCCATGATCATACCTACTACAGTACCCAAGAATCCCAAAGACGGAGCCATTGCGATAAACAATGTGATCCAAGACATATTCTTTTCCAAAAGACCGCCTTGAACACCACCGTAAGAAACGATAGATTTCTCTACAACGTCAATACCTTGGTCAATTCTCATCAATCCTTGGTAAGCGATAGAAGCTATAGGGCCTCTTGTGTCGCGAGCGATAGCTTTAGCGCCTTCAACATCACCTTTGTCTAAAGCATCCTCAATACCTTTCAACAGTTTGCTGGAGTTTGTCTCAGCCAAGTTTAAGTAGATAATTCTCTCTAAGCAGAATGCCAAACCGAAAATCAAAGCGATAGCGACCAAACTCATGAAGTCGGCACCACCTTCGATAAACTTTGTCTTTAATGCTTGATACATACCTCCTTCAATTGCTGGAGCCGCATCCTGCGCGAATGCTACGGTAGAAGTTCCAAGGGCACATAAACCCAAGAATGCTTTTGCAAATAACTTTTTCATTGTGTGTTTAATTTTTAAGATTAATAATTCTCTTATTTGTTTTTATTTTATTGTTAATTAATTCATGGTATTCTCCACTGCGGAGAGAGCGGGATTCGAACCCGCGAAACCCTTTAGGGGTTTACACGCTTTCCAGGCGTGCCTCTTCAACCACTCGAGCATCTCTCCAATTATTCGCCTAGCTTCTTCTAAAACGACCGCAAAATACGAAAAAATTCCCATATGCAATCTTTTCAGTGCACAAATCTATAGTTTTTGCTTGACATATACACAATATCCGCGAAATAAATTTTGACTTCATTCGAAAAAAAGTGTCTATATGGGTTTATTTAGGCTTTTAAACAATTCTAATGTGTTTTTTCGAGTAGCGTTTACGGTTTCCTCTAGCGTGAGGCCGAATGTTTCCGCCACTTTCTCGGCCGTCTTCCATATGTAAGTAGGCTCATTCCGTCTACCTCTGTAGGGGACTGGTGAAAGATAGGGGGCATCTGTTTCCAAGAGTATCTTTTCTAGATCTGTTTGCCGGATGACTTCGGACAGTTTTGAATTTTTAAAGGTGACAACCCCGTTTATCCCGATCTTAAAGGTGGGCAGTTTCTTTATTTCTTCCAGCTCTTCCGTTGTGCCGGTAAAACTATGAAATACGCCCTTAAGTCTTTCCGCTCCGACTTTATGTATGCATTCCAGAACTTCCGGATATGCGTCACGGGTATGGATGGCTACGGGCAGGTTCAGATCGATGCTCCAACGCAGTTGTTCCTCGAAAACGATTTGTTGCTCCTTCAAATAAGTCTTATCCCAATATAGATCGATCCCGATTTCACCGATACCGCAATAAGTACGTTTAGATAGATAGGATTCCGTTTGTTTTAGGATATCGATATAATTGCTATCCACACTGGTCGGATGCAATCCCATCATGGGGAAAGCGAACTCTGGGTATCGATCGCATAAATCGTGCATTCTGTCAATCGTCGTCAGGTCTACGTTTGGCAGAAGCAGGGTGTCGATACTTGAGTCTTTTGCTTTTTGAGCCAGTTCGTCTTGCTCCGGATCGAAATCCTCCAGATATAAATGGCAATGTGTGTCTATTAAGCTCATGGATTAGGATTGTCTATGCATTAAATGATCACAAACCTCTTTTAGGATCGTTAATTTTTCGGGGGCGACTTGTAAAGCGTTTAAGTTCTCTACGGATGCGTCGTAATAGGCTTGGATTTTATTTTCTGTTAATTGTTTTAGCTGCAATTCGTTGTAGATAGAGGTGAATGCCTGTATCTTTTGAGCCGGGTCGAATTCTTTTTTATCCATCCAGCTACGGAGAGCTTCCGCTTGTTCTTTATTGGCCAGTCTGAGAGCGTTGATCAATAAGAATGTTTTCTTGTTGCAAAGGATATCGCCGCCAATGTTTTTCCCGAAAGTGGCGGTGTCACCATATACATCTAGTAAATCATCTTGCAGTTGAAACGCTAGACCAATATTAATACCAAACGCATATAAATGGTCTGCGTCTTTCTGTGAGGCACCTCCGAGTAAGGCACCTGTTTTAAGGGCGCAGGCCAGTAGTACGGCTGTCTTTAGCCGGATCATCTCGATGTATTCTTCCTCGCTTACATCCATGCGAGACTCGAATTCCATGTCGAATTGTTGGCCGCCACATATTTCCGCCGCGGTTTGCGTAAATAAATCCAACACTTGTTTGAGGTGGCCGTGTTCCGTTGATCCGATTAATTGATAAGCCGCTATTAGCATCGCGTCTCCGGAAAGAATCGCCGTATTGGCATTCCATACCTTGTGTACGGTAGGTTTGTTCCTTCTTTTATCAGCTTCATCCATCAGGTCGTCGTGCAGCAAGGTGAAGTTATGGAAAACTTCCAGACCTAAAGCGGGCTTGATCGCATTCTCTATACTATTATTATATATATTACATGCCATCAATGTTAACGCCGGACGTATTCTTTTTCCTCCGAGGGACAAGATGTACTCTATCGGCTCGTATAAGCTCTTGGGAGGATTGGTGAATTGTAGTTGAGAGATCTCGCTTTCTATTCTTTGAAGTATATTCTCGAATGCTAACATAGCTGTATCAATTAATGGAGTTATGAAATAAAAAAAGGCTGCGAAAATGAAGCAGCCTTTTTGATATGTTTAATGTTATACTATTGCAATCTGAACGTGATAGGCACAGTATACTTAACACGTACTGGTTTACCTCTCTGCTTACCCGGAGTCCATTTAGGCATGGTACCGATCACACGAAGAGCCTCTTTATCCAATGATGGGTCTACACCACGTAATACCTCAGCGTCTACTACTGATCCGTCTCGGTTAACCACGAATGCGCAGATTACACGACCTTGGATACCGTTTTCCTGTGCGATTACCGGATACTTGATTGATTTAGCGATAAACTTCAGCAATTCTGCGTCTCCACCGGGGAACTTCGGCATTTCTTCTACAACTGTAAAGATCTGTTGTGCGGACTCTTCTTCCTCTTCTACAACTGCGGGGGGAGTATAAACAGCCTCCTGCGCTGAGGTTTGGTCATCCTCTGATGATAAGATATCCTGCTGTTCCAATTCAACGTCATCTTCAACAACGTTCAAAACCTCGGTTACAACTGGTGCTGGAGGTGGTGGAGGTGGAGGAGGCGTATTCTCCGGTCTCGTGATTTCCACTTCTTCCTCAGCGATGATGTCTGCTACACCCTCGCTAGCCTGAACGACCATTACATCGCGGGTACTCCATTCGAAGCCCACGAACAAGACAGCTAAGCCCACTACAAATCCCATAAGGATGCTTAGGGTCTTACCTTTCTCAAGGTCCGCTTTCGGTGATTTTTTAATTTCCATACGTTTATAATAATTTATAAGTGTTTTTCACTTCTGCAAAAATACAAATTATTTCATATATCAAACAAAAATGAGAGCGATAATATACCTTTTTGGCATTTTTCCCGTTTCTGTTAATGTGAAATCCGTATTTCTGAGATTTGCGGGTGTAAAGTAAAAACATTTTTCCGAATTAATGTATCTTTGAACGATTTTTTGCATGAAAATATGAGAAATAAACTATTTATACTGATTTTATTCGTTGTTACACTGTCTGTCTCAGCGCAAAACGGGAGCGAGGCGTATACTTTCTTACGTTTTCCGACCTCGACCCGGGCTAACGCCTTGGGTGGACATACCGTGGCGTTGGTAGAAAGAGATCCTTCGCTTATCTTCCATAATCCGGCGTTGCTAGGCGCGGAGATGGATGGGATGATCAACTTGAATTATATGAATTACATCTCGGATATCAACGTAGGGAGTGCCTTGTTCACGAAAGCGCATGGCGAGAAAGGGGCTTGGGGCGTAGGCGCTACGTTTATAAGCTATGGCGATATCCAGGAGGTGTTGCCGGATAATGTCGTGACCGGAGCGAGTCTTTCGGCGAAAGATATCAGCGTGAATGGTTTCTACTCCCGCGACTTGAGCGAGCGTTGGCGGGGTGGATTGTCGTTGAAGTTCTTGTATTCGGGGCTGGCTGATTATACCTCTATCGGTTTATGCGTGGATGCGGGATTGAGTTATTATAATTCGGATAAGGGCTTTTCCTTTGGTTTCGCCTTGAAGAATATCGGCGCGCAACTGAAAGCTTACGAGGATGAGCGACAAAAGATGCCTTGGGATATCCAGATGGGTATCACGCAGAAAATGGCGCATGCCCCGATTCGTTTTTCTTTGACGGCCCAATACTTGAACCGTTGGAAGTTCGATTATATCGATAATACGGATAAAGAGTATGACGGGGATTCTTTCGTTAAGACGTTGGCGAAGCATTTTATCATCGGCGTGGATTTTATCCCGTCCGAGAACTTTTGGGTGGGCGTAGGATTCAATCCGAAGGTCAATATGGATATGAAGTTGAAAGGCGGGGGAAGTTTCTCCGGCTTCTCGGCTGGCGCAGGCGTAAGGATCAAGATGTTTGACGTGGGCTTCTCGCTGGCGAAATATCATCCGTCCGCCATGTCGATGATGATTAGCGTATCTACGACCTTGGCCGATTTTAAGAAGGTGACAGAATAAACCTATACATTAATATATATATGAAGAAAATAGTTATCGCTATAGACGGCCACTCTTCCAGTGGCAAAAGTACCATGGCAAAAGATCTTGCCAAGGAGATCGGATATACGTATATCGATACGGGTGCCATGTATCGGGCCGTGACTTTGTATTGCATCCAGCATGGATTTTTTGAGGGAGAGAAGATTAAGGAGGAAGAGCTGAAGGCTTCTATCCATGATATCGATATTTCATTTCGTTTGAACGCGGAGACTGGCCGGCCAGATACCTATTTGAACGGTGTGAATGTAGAGAAAGAGATCCGTGGCATGGAAGTGGCGGATAAAGTGAGTCCGGTAGCTACTCTAGGCTTTGTGCGCCGTGCGTTGGTTGCTAAGCAACAAGAGATGGGGAAGGCGAAAGGCATCGTGATGGATGGCCGTGATATCGGTACGGTCGTATTCCCGGATGCGGAGTTGAAGCTTTTCGTGACGGCCTCGCCGGAGGTACGTGCCAAGCGCCGGGTGGATGAGCTGGAGGCGAAGGGGATCCCCGCTTCTTACGAGGAAGTGCTGGAGAATGTGAAGAAGCGGGATTATATAGATTCAACCCGGGAGGAAAGTCCTTTGAGACAGGCGGATGATGCCTTGGTGCTGGATAATTCCCATATGACCTTGGACGAGCAAAAGGCTTGGTTGCTGGAACAATATCATAAAGCGATCGGTTCATAAACGAGTGCTTGGAGTTTCCTATAAAGAAAACTTTTGTCTCTTCGAATGAAAACTATAGTTTCGTTACTAGGAAACAAAAGTTTCTCTTAGGGAAAACTCTGGTTTTGTTATGAAGAAACTTTAGTTTCTTGTGATTGAAAATTAAGAAAACTGTAAGTGCTTGTTTGTTAATGATATTATAGATATGATAGAAGTCGAGATAGATAAAGATTCCGGATTCTGTTTTGGGGTTGTCACCGCCATAGAGAGTGCTGAGCGGGAGCTGAGAAATACGGATACGCTGTATTGCCTAGGCGATATCGTTCATAACAGTTTGGAGGTGGAGCGGTTGGAGCATATGGGGCTGCATACGATCGACCATGAGGGACTTTCAAGGTTGAGAGACCGGAAGGTGTTGCTCCGGGCGCATGGCGAGCCACCTTCTACCTATGCTTTAGCGAAGCGAAACAATATCACGATTATAGACGCTACTTGCCCGGTTGTCTTGCGTTTGCAGCGCAAGATCCATAAATGTTATCAAGAGACCCGGGCGAATAACACCCAGCTGGTTATCTATGGAAAGAAAGGCCATGCGGAGGTGAATGGCTTGGTGGGCCAGACGGAAGGTACGGCGATTGTCATCGAGAAAATAGAAGACCTCGATCGTCTGGACTTTACCCGTGCGATCAGCCTGTTTTCCCAAACCACGAAGTCCTTGGATGGATTCAAGGCGGTAGTGGCGGAGATCAAGCAGCGGATGACGGAAGGGGTGGAGTTTAATTATTACGATACGATTTGCCGTCAGGTGGCGAATCGTCTTCCGAATATAAAAGCGTTCGCCTCCAGCCACGATTGGGTCTATTTTGTGGCCGGTCGTAAAAGTTCCAATGGAAAGATGCTGTTCGAGGAGTGCCGGAAAGCGAACCCGAATACGCTTTTTATTTCCGAGGTATCAGAGATTACCGAGCCTTTGCCCGAGGGCGTGCGCCGGGTCGGGGTTTGCGGCGCTACATCCACTCCCAAGTGGTTGATGGAGGAAGTGGCGGTCCGGATCAAGGAACTGAATGCTTCGGAATGATATTTTGATTAAGATTACGTGAACTTTCCGGGAGAAAGACAGAAGGATAACTAAATATTTACTACTTTTGCCGGAGAACATTAAAATCAATGACGCTATGTCTACAGTAAAGTGTGTTGGTATTTTAACGTCCGGAGGTGATGCCCCGGGAATGAATGCCGCTATTCGTGCGGTAACACGTTCCGCTATTTATAACGGAATGAGAGTGAAAGGTATTTACCGTGGTTACAAAGGGTTGATCCTAGATGAGATTGAAGAGTTTAAGACACAAAATGTCAGTAATATAATTCAACGCGGTGGAACAATTCTTAAGACCGCCCGTTGCGTGGAGTTCAAGACTCCCGAGGGACGAAAACAGGCCTATGATAAGTTGCAAGAGCATGGGATCGATGCCTTGATCGCTATCGGTGGTGACGGAACGTTGACGGGAGCGCGTATTTTCGCTCAGGAGTTTAATTTCCCGATCGTAGGATTGCCGGGTACGATTGATAATGACTTGTATGGCACGGATACGACGATCGGTTATGATACGGCCTTGAACACGATCATGGAATGCGTGGATAAGATCCGTGATACGGCTACCTCGCATGATCGTCTGTTCTTTGTGGAGGTTATGGGGCGCGACGCGGGTTTCTTGGCGTTGAACGGAGCGATCGCTTCTGGCGCCGAAGCCGCTATTATCCCGGAAATCTCCTTGGAGAAAGACCAATTGGCCGAGATGATCGAGAATGGATTCCGTAAGTCCAAGAACAGTAGTATCGTATTGGTTGCCGAAAGTGAGGTAACCGGTGGCGCTATGGGTGTCGCTGAGCGTGTGAAGAAGGAATATCCGCAGTTCGATGTGCGTGTCTCTATTTTAGGTCACTTGCAGCGTGGTGGTTCTCCTACGGCACAAGACCGGATCTTGGCGACTCGTATGGGTGTGGCTGCGATCGATGCCTTGTTGGATGATCAACGTAACGTGATGATGGGTATCCAGAACGACCAGATCGTCTATGTACCGTTCTCTAAAGCGATCAAGAATGATAAGCCTATTAACCGGGATTTGTTGAACACGCTCCGTGTTTCTTCAATCTAAATAAGGCATATATTTATACGAATAGGAACCCGGATGTAGCGATTGCGTACATCCGGGTTTTTATTTGAAGAACTTGATATCATGAAGAAGTATAGCGGCGTGGCCTTGAATGTAATCGTATTTGTCTTTCTGTTTATCTTCTTGAGGATATTCAGTGAGTACCACTTTTACTGTGTCGAGCAGAACCAGTTATTCCAGTTGACTCCCATTTTTATTATCGATAAGTTAATGCAACCGGGAGGTTTAGCGATGGTTCTTTCTGGTTGTTTGGTGCAGTTCTTCATTCTCCCGAATGTGGGAGCTATGATAACGGCGGCCCTGCTGACAGGCCTAGGGGCCTTGTTCTGGGCGATCTTGAGGCGGATCGATCCGCGAAGCCATGGTATTTTATGGGCTTGGCTTCCCGTCCTATCCTTGTTGTTTGTGCAATGGGATTTTAATTACAGGTTTCAAGGAACGGTAGCCTTCGGTATGATGCTGCTTGCTTTATATCTCGTTTTAGGGATAAGGAATTTCATACCTCGTTTGATAGCAAGTCTGTTTGCCTCCCTGTTACTCTTTGGGTTGGCCGGGCCGGTCTCTTTGTTGTTTGCCTTGTCCATGATGGGATACGAGGCCATGAGCCGGACGCCCCGTTGGTATTATTCCGCGATTTTACCGATGATCGTGTTGATCTTGGGTGAATTATGTGTGCGTTACTCGGTGATCGGAGAATACCGCTTTGTCTTTTTACCGGATAGTTATTATTATTTCCGTTTGGTGCCGGATAAGGTAATTTATTTCTCATGGATCGCTTTCTATGCGGCGCTGGTTGTAACCTGCCTCTGTAAAAACAAGGAATCATGGGCTGGTAAAAAGCGTCTAGCGCTGGGAATCTCCCAATTCATTATCTTAGGGCTTATCTTCTGGAAAGGCTTCGATCTATATGGCGAACAGAAATCATACCGCTTGAAGATGATGGACTATTTTACCCGGACAGAGCAATGGGACCGGATCTTGGTATCATGCAAGGAGCCGACCACTAATCAACTCTATTTATGTTACCAAAATATGGCTTTGGCTCGGAAAGGTATTCTGGCGGATGAGGCGTTTAAGTACACGCAGCACGGGCCTCGTGGATTAATGGTGGCATGGAATAAATCGACTACCATATCCGCCTTGCTGAGTGATGTTTATTTTACGATGGGAAATGTCGCCGCGGCTCAAGAGATGGCTTTCGAAAGTAATATTGGTGCCTTATGTGATGGAAATCCCCGCATGACGCAACGTTTGGTACAAACGAACTTGATTTATGGAGCCTATCCGGTTGCGGAGAAATATATCGCTGTCTTAGAGAATACTTTCTATTATAAGGATTGGGCCAAAGCGCAGCGGAAATTCCTGTATAATGATGAGGCGGTCGAGACAGATCCTCTATTGGGGAATATGCGCAGGAACCTGCTAGCTGAGAATCATCTGATCCAGATGGATGGATTCGACACGGACTTGATTCGCTTGGCGGAGCAGAATCCTTCCAATAAAGCCGCTTTCCACTATGCCGGCGTATTCTATCTTTTAGCAAAAGATGTGACGCGCTTTAAGACGTTGGTGGAAACCTATTACGGAACGGATTTACTCCCTTCTTTACCGGTCTCTTTTCAAGAGGCGGTCATCATCCTATCGGAGAAAGATCCGGATTACTGGAAACGTTTCGGTGTCTCGGAATCTATCGTAGGGCGATTCACCGATTATAAGAGGCAAGTGCTCGCTGGGCGGAATAATAGTAATGCGCTGCCCGGTTTGATGTATCGCTCTTATGGCGATACGTATTGGTATTATTATATGTTTAAATAGGAGATGAGAAAAATGTATATAATAAGATGTATATGTCTGTGGATGATTCTGGGCTTGATGGCTTGTTCCGGTCCGGTACGTATACAGAAGAATCTGGAAGTCAAGCCGGAGATCTTTCCGGATTATGCGGATGTGACAATCCCGCCGAATATAGCCCCCTTGAATTTTAAGCTGAAAGACGCTTGCGCTGAGGCCCGTGCCATTCTCGAATGTGGCCCGGAGAAATTAGAGATCAAGACCGGGAAAGACGCTTGTTTCGTGATCCCGGCCTCCGGTTGGAAAAGGCTGTTGCGTACCGCTTCCGGGAATCATCTGAATGTAACCGTACAAGCCTTCGTGAATGATGAATGGATCGCGTATGCCCCATTCACCATCAAGGTGGCGAAGGAGCCGGTCGATGGTTGGCTGGCTTACCGTTTAATCGAGCCGGGCTATGAGCTGTGGAACCGTATGGGTATCTATCAACGTAACTTGGAAAATTATACGGAGAACGCGATCATCGAAAATAAGATGAGCGGCAATAACTGTATGAACTGCCATTCTTTCTGTATGCAGAATCCGGAGAAAATGCTTTTCCATATGCGTGAGACCTACTCTTGTACCTTATTGATCGATGGAGATAAAGTGGAGAAGCTGAATACGAAGACCGATCAGACCCTTTCTCCACTGGTCTATCCTTCTTGGCATCCTTCCGGAAAATATGTCGCTTTCTCCGTGAATAAAACCAAGCAAGCGTTTCATATGAACGATAGGAATCGGGTGGAGGTATTCGACTCAGCCTCGGATGTAGTCGTCTATGATACGCAAAAGCATGAGATCGTGACTTCTCCGCTGCTGTCTTCAGAGGGAGCGTTCGAGACTTTCCCTACATTTTCCCCGGATGGAAATACGCTCTATTTCTGTTCGGCTAAAGCCCGTACGATGCCCAAGGAATACGATCAAGTGAGATACGATCTATGCTCAGTCTCGTTCGATCCCGCTACACGCCGTTTCGGGACGGTAGTCGATACTTTGTATAAGGCATCGGAGATCGATAAAAGCGTTTCTTTTCCCCGGGTTTCCCCGGATGGAAAGTATTTGCTCTATACCTTGTCCGGTTATGGGAATTTCTCTATTTGGCATAAGGATGCTGATTTGTACATGATTGATTTATCGACTCTGCGAAGTTATCCATTGGAGGCGGCGAATAGCGACGATGTGGAAAGCTATCATTCATGGAGTAGCGATAGCCGTTGGATCGTGTTTAGCAGCCGGCGGATGGACGGTTTGTATACAAGACCGTTTATCGCTTATATCGATGAGAAAGGACAGGCTTGCAAACCTTTCCTGTTACCCCAGAAGGATACGGATTTTTATTTTCGCTTTATGAAATCCTACAATATACCTGAATTCATCACAGGAGAGGTAAAGAGACAAGGACGCACGTTGGCCGTGAAAGCGAAAGAAGATAAAGGAATTGATGTAAGGTTCAAGTGAAAAAGAGTGTCGCATGATCCGATCGTGCGACATTCTTATACTTTTATTTCGTAGCGATATGATCCAAGAATAGATCAATCATTCGTTTGGCTGCCACGAAAGAGCTGATCTCGTTGTTCAAGACTTGCTTCTCTGTTTGTTCCAGCATGCCTTCTACCGCTGGGTTATGGTAGAACTTATCCCGCAGCGTGTCGTTGATGCTTTCGTACATCCAGTATTTAGCTTGCTCGTTACGTTTATAGTTGAAGTAGCCATTCTTTTTGGTGAACTCCATATACTCTCCGACCATATCCCATATTTCCTTGATACCTATGTTGTAATAACCGGAATAAGTCAATACTTTCGGGAACCAACCTGATTCCGAAGGTGGGAAAAGATGCAAAGCGTTCCGGAACTGAGCGGCGGCGAGATTCGCCTTATCGATATTGTCTCCATCCGCTTTATTGATAATAATACCGTCCGCCATTTCCATGATACCTCGCTTGATACCCTGCAATTCATCGCCGGTACCGGCAAGTTGGATCAATAGAAAGAAGTCCACCATAGAATGTACGGCCGTCTCGCTTTGTCCAACACCCACGGTCTCTACGAATACGGTGTCGAAACCGGCGGCCTCGCATAATACGATCGTCTCACGGGTCTTACGGGCGACCCCCCCTAAGGAGCCTGCGGATGGTGAAGGACGGATAAAGGCGTTTTTCTCTCTCGACAAGGCCTCCATACGAGTCTTATCTCCTAGGATACTACCTTTCGAGCGTTCGCTACTCGGGTCGATCGCTAGTACGGCAAGCTTACGCCCTTGGTTGATCAAGTGCATGCCGAAAGAGTCGATAGAGGTACTCTTTCCCGCTCCGGGAACACCCGTAATACCGATACGGACCGATTTTCCGGCGAAAGGCAAACATTTCTCGATAATCTCCTGCGCCACCTGTTGGTGCTCATGCTTAGAGCTTTCCACCAAGGTAACCGCTTGACTGAGTATCGTGATATTCCCTTTTAAGATACCTTCCACGAATTCGGAAGGCGTATATACCTTGCGTTGGGCACGCTTTTTTATATAAGGATTTACGGTAGGGACATCCGCAATGCCCTTATTCACTTTCAATCCCTTGTACTGATCATCGTTTTCTGGATGTTCCATATCAATCTATTATTTGTATGCGGTGACCTTGATCAAGCGAATAGGCCCGTTCGGGTCGTTGCATACGACATTAATAAGTGCTTCAAGTTTTGTCTTTATCTCTTTCGGTCGCAAGGTTACTTTGAAAGTAGCGGTCGCTCCCGGTTTAAGTTCTTTCTTACCGCCGGATAAATCGACACGCTCATCATCACAAGTGACGCTGTAGATCGTGAGCGGAGTCTTTCCGGCATTCGTAATCTCAAATGTACCCGATACCTTACCACCGATCAACGGAACGATGCTTTTCTTGTTCGGTAGCTTGCCGAATTCCAGTAAAGTGCCGGATAATTCCGCTATCGGGGCTTGGGCTTTATCCGCCGCGGATAGTTTGCTGAAATTATCGATCACGTTGGCGGAGATCTGGATCTCTCCGGATACTTCCTTCTTTCCGGCGCTCTGTACCATGACCGGCAAAAGCGTAGAGACTCGTCCTTTCCGCTTCAGGACCTTGGCATCCATAAGGATCGTAATGGCACCGACCTCGTCCGGTTGAAGGGTAGCCGGGTTCACCTGTACGTTGAGATGGTGAGGTACTTTACCCAGATGAATCGTAGCCGAGGTCTTTCCCTCATTCTTAATGTTGATCTTCTCGCCCAACGTTTCCTCCGGACGGATACTGCTGAATAGAACAGTCTTCGTATGCAGCTTCAGATCACCGATAGAATAAGGATACGTAAAGACCGGCTGCGAAGGTTTAGGGGTGACATTTCCCTTAATGGCTAGGCTGTAACTCCCTTTCTTTCCATTGCTGAATATCGATACGGTTTTATAAAACGGGCCGGGGCGTCCTTTCGGATTATACGTTATCTTAACTTCACCGGTCTTACCGGGAGCGATCGGCGACTTGGTCCATTCCGGCCGTGTACAACCGCATGACGCGGTAACACGGGTGATGACCAAAGGGGCGTCTCCCGTATTCTTTATCGTGAAGGTATGACTGGCAAATCCATCGGCCTCGGCTATTGTCCCGAAATTATAAGTCAACTCGTCCGACAAGATTTGGGCACCTTGTTGTGCCCAAGCTGTCGTTATAGATATAATTGCTGTAAGAGCAAGGATCAACCTTTTTATATTCAGCATTCCAATTGGGGGTTTTTTACGTATTTCTTATTCAACCTCTCCCCGGATGTTCATGATGAAGCTTCCGGTTTTCCCGTTACTGTATACGGAAATGGTCTTCGTGAAAGGACCCGGACGTCCTGCCGGATCGAAAGTAACCTTGATCTGGGCTTTCTTACCCGGAGCTACCGGTTCTTTCGGCCATTCCGGGGTCGTACATCCGCAAGACGCGATTACACGTGTAATGACCAGAGGCATATCGCCCGTATTGGATACTTCAAACGTATGGGATACTTTTCCGTCTGCTTCCTTGATGGTACCAAAATCGAAACTGGTTGTTTCCGCGGAAATAACTGCTTTCTTCTGAGCCGAAGCCATTCCTGTCGCTAACAGGATCGCCATGAAAATAAAAACTATTTGTTTCATCTTATCGTTTAGTTTTAATTCGAATTACAAAGATAGTCATTTCAATTGAAAGTTGAGAATTGAAAATTGAAAATTAGAGGAAGATAACGCTTCTTGCGATGCCCATTCTTACCTTCTTACGGTGCCCATTCTAACCTCCTTATACTGGGCATTGTAAGGAGGTTAGAACGGGCATTGTAAGAAAAGGCTTGTTTAGGGCATGATCCGCAAGCTTTCTCCGGCGGTGTGCGACACGAATTCCGGGGCGTACATACATTGAATCGTACTGATACCTCCGGCGTATTCGCCGCTACGGGATACGTAGACCGGATATTCCAAGACAAACGTACCTTCCGGCAGACGATTGATGAAGAAATTCTCGGACACGTCTTTCGGGGATCTGTAATACCAGATACCGTCTCTTGATTCCGGGCCGGAAAGTTGATCGGCCGGTTCGAAGCAGCCCGCACGTAGATCTTTCAAGAATACGTAATTCATTTCACGGTCTGTCCGGATCGTTAGCCGAACGATTACCTTGTCTCCGATGCGGAGCGGCTGCTCCGGTGTTACGGGACGGATTTGGCGGTTGGTACCGTTATTGGTCTCGACGAATAATTTCTTCTCGACACTCAACACCCCTTTTTGTCCTTTTACCTTGTCGATCTCTTGGAAGTATTGCTCGTAAACAGCTCCCCATGCCGGCGTGTTTCCTTCCTTGCGGATCGAGAGCACGGGGTTGGCGGAATTATTTGCCGGCTCGTTCGGAAGTATCGTTTTGAGGTAACCGGTGGCGATTTCCCCTTCTGCGGTACTATAGGTCTTGCCGTCCCATGTCGCTACACAGGTGTTTTGCGTGTTCAGCCAATCGCTACCCGTGAGTAGCAAGGCGTAAATGGCGTTTACCGTGGCGGGTACGGATTCCCAGTTTTGTGTACGTTTCTGGTTTAGCAGCCATTGTTTCATCCGGTTTGTATGCTGGGTATCCGGTGCGATCTCGTTAAAGACGGACATTAATAAGCAATGCGTGTCGATCGGTGAGGTGAAATAATCACTCCCCCTGCGGTTGTTTGCCCAATACATACCTTTCTCCTCGGAGATCGTAGCGGTCTTCTTTAGCCATGTCAGGATCGCTGTCGATACCTCCTTTTTACCGTTTCGATGCATTAACAAGGCGATTTCGCCCTTACTGATTAAGGAATATTGATTCCAGTGCTTCTCCGCTTGATTCGTATAGAAACGGATCGCTTCCCGGGCGTCTCCCAGTTCCGGGATATCCCGGTAGGAACTGCGGACGAATAAGAACTCTACCTGCTCCGGCGAGGGCCATGCGTTTTGCCATTTCTTATCGTATTTCAGCAAGTTCTCATAATCCGTTTGCATACTTTTGTCCAAGAACTTGAGGGCCTTCATTTGCATCTCTTTCTCCGCTTGCCCATATTGGATCGCGTTTAGCTGTACAAGCTGTGACATACCTTTCAGGATAGAAAGCGTGATCGCACGGCTTGCGGGGAAACCTTTGAACCAGCTCCATCCACCCTCTTCGTTCTGTTGTTGGATCAGTTGTTGCAAGGCCGCTTCCCGTAATCCGTCCGCACGGTTTAGGTCGAACAATAAAGACAAGCGTTGTTTTTGCTCTGTCTCGTTATCGGCGGCCAGTACCCAAGGCGTCTCTTCCAAGAGTATGTTCTTCAGCTCTTGGTTCTTTTCCAAGTTTGAATAGAGGGTAGAGGTATTCCCTCCTTGGGCGGTCCATTGGCTGATCACTTTCTGGATGCGGGGATGGGCTTGGGCGATATAGGAAGCCAACGTATTGCTGTAATAAGCGGCAAACCAAGATAAGATATTATCATTGTTCGGCTGTGTGATCGTCGGTAATGCCTGTACCGCGTACCAAATCGGATTCCCGGTCATCTCCAGCGTGAGACGGAATGGTGTCGCTCCCTCCGAGTTCCCGGAGATACGGATTTGTTTCTCTCCTTCCTTGAGCAAATAGAACGGGGTACTTTCCGTGATGAGCAATTGATTGGAAAGAACAGGTACGATCTGCTGCTCCCCGTCGCTTCCCTTTTCAGAGTCGGCTAGGATACGTACGCCCAGTAGGCTGATCTGTTTGGGGACCGGGATCATCCAGCTTACAGTAGCGATGCTATCCGGTCGCAACTCAAACGGACGTTGTGACTTGCTCAAGCAGATAATCGGTTGGTCTGTAGCGGGATCGAATAGTTCGATGCGTACACGGCCGGATACCGCTTCCTTGGAATTGTTGATGACTTGTGTGCTGATGCTGACCTCATCCCCTTGGCGGACGAAACGAGGCAGATTCGGTAGAACCATCAAGGGTTTGCTGCTAATGACCTCTTTCGTAAGCAGACCGTATTTTAGGTCTTTGGTATTGGCCAACATCTGTAGTTTCCAAGTCGTATTACTTTCCGGCAGGGTGAAATTTACGAATACGTCTCCTTCCTCGTTCGTTTGTAAGGTCGGGTAGAAGAAGGCGGTTTCCGCGAAGTTCTGCCGGATTTGCTCCGGACTTATCGGCTGGCTGCTCTCTTTGGCGAAAGGATCGGATAGGCTGAACACGGGTTCCCCTTCCGTAGATTCCACACTAGGCTCTTCTAACACGGCGCTGTCTTCCATGATGTTCATGGATTCCGCCACTACTGGGGCTGCCGCGGATTTCAGCATGATACCACCCGTGGCAAAAGCCCGGTTGCTGGAACCGTATCCTCGTATGACAATCTCATTGAATAGACCGAACCAATTTAAACGGTCATACTGATATTGAGGTACTTTTATATACTTGGCCTCTGTCTGGTCATATTGATAACTACGCTGGAATCCGGCTCCGGTTGAGAAACGGGGAGCTTGTAGCAAGATCGTTCGCCGCGGGGAGAAATACCAATTGAATGGTATGATTTTATCTAGCGAGGCATCATACATGCTGGTCAGTACCTCGGCGGATACGATCGTGGAGTCCGCGTCGGTGATACGGAATTTCCAGCTCTCTTTACTTCCCGGAAGTAAACGATCCCGGAAGGTTATCGGCTTGATGGTCAACTGCCGGTTGGGTAGCTGAAGCTCTACGGGTACTTGGGTAATATATAGCTCACCCTCTTTTACGAACGTAAAGGATACGATGATTCCCTCTCCATATTCCGGCTTGAACGGGATCTTAAACCGATGGTTCGCGTCGCTTAGCTTTATCAACTCGTGATGGATGCGGTTATTTCCGGCAAACCATTCATAGAGTACGTAGGCGTCCTTGTCGGAGGTGCCGAATACGATTTCCGCTTCCTCCCCGGGTAAACAAGTTGTCTTCTCTTTCAGCAGCCAAGTATGGGTAAATACGGGAGGACGCTTGTCGTTCTTTCCGTATAGGATGAAATCGGACTGGTTTTTACTGGGTCGTCCTTGGCTATCTTTGGCTTCTACTAAAATACGGTAACGCCCGGAGGGCAATGGGTTGAAAATAGCCGGACTGATCTCCTTGCCACTGGTAAAGCTACCGGAAGCTACTTGCTTGCCTTCTTGATAGCTTTCTCCGCTATTCTTATCGGATCGGTTCGCGATCAGTTCTACGATCTTGAAAGTACCGGAGGTGGAAACCATCTCCCCATTGATTGTCCGGGCTTCGACTACGGCTTTTACCGAGTCTTTCTCGATTTGTGGCGGTAGGTTCGTGAATAAGACGATACTGGATTCTCCTACCGAGAAGGTGTAATTCGCCTCTTGGGTCTCTCCCTTGCTATCGGTTACGGTAGCCGATACCTCGTAGGTCTGGTATGCGGAAGCGTATGGATTCGTATCCTCCTCTTTTTGGGGACGGAAAGATACGCTAAATGTCCCATCGCCGGAAAGGGTGGTACTCCCTTCCGCAACTTGTGTCGGAGCGCTCGGACGGAAATACCTCCACAACAGGAAGGGCCTGCGTGTAATACGCCAAGTGACATCTCCGCTGGGCAGCGACACGCCGGAGAATGTAGCCGCCTTGCCTTGTATGGTTACGGAATCGCCGAAAGCGATATCGCCCTTGATCGGGAGGAAGTACGCTTGGAAAGTCGGACGTTTGTATTCCTCTACATGAATATATACGCTCATCTGTCCGGTACTTAACCGGAAGACGCCGCTTAGGGTCTGTTTGGGGAGGGAGAACTCTCCGTTAAAGGAACCGAACTCATTGGTCGTGACTTTCTTCTGGGTTATCTCTTTCCCGTTAGCGTCGTATAAGGTCACCGTAAAAGGCTGTCCGGCCACGGCATGCGGGTCGTTCGAGTCTTTTACATAGGCGAGACCTTTGAAGAAAATGGTTTGTCCCGGACGGTAAAGCCCACGATCCGTAAAGATTGAGACTTCTACCGGGTTCTTTTCCGGTTTGTGGGCGGAACCCATCGGGTAGATATTTGTCAACATAGCGTTGGTATCTCCCGGTCTGCTGGCTTGGAACGCCAATACTTGACTGTTCGCCGGAAGCGTGGCCAAGCCTTCCCGGTCTGTCTTGACGGTACCCAGTTCTTGCAAGCTACGACGCTGACCTCCGTAATAGGTAACGATAGCCCCATCAACAGGCTTCCCGCTAAGATAGTCGGTAACCATGACCTCTTGTTTATTACCGGAAAGATTACGATAGATCGCGGCCAATCGGGTTACGCTAACCGTATTGATCGTCTTTAGCTGTTGTCCGGGTACGGTTACGACACATTCATACAATCCCGGTTGATCCATAGATATATGTAAGGTCGTATCTTGCTGCGAATAGGTGTTGGGCAGTAGCAAAGAGAATGTCTTCTCATTTACGAGTTGTCCCAAGGTGCTGCTACTTGATTTTTTTGCGGATGTACGGGCTGCCGCTTGTAAAGGTGTTTTCGAGCTTCGATAGATTTGTACGATGACTTTCTGTACATTCTTATATTCCAGCTTGATCCCCAGTTGCTGTCCCGGATAAACCGTATTGTTTGTAGATGCGGATAAAGTAGGTTGTTCCAATTGCGCCAAGCGATTCTTTAAGATAGCCGTGCGAGGGTAACCGGAATATCGTTTGATACCCTCCTCGCATAGTTTCACCTCTTCCGCTTTGATAGAATCCCATTGGGTAGAGACGTAACGAAACATACTGCCGCTAACCAAATCCAATTTGGCGATTAAGATCTCGGCTGCATAGTTTTGAGAAGCTAAGTTCCTGTAAAGCTTATCCAATGCGTTCATGTAAGCCTCGAAAGACTCTTTATCCCTTTTATCCCCGTAAAGGAATCGTAGGTAATCCAATTCCGTAAGGAGGACCGATTTCATATTCGGCTCCTTATTTTGAAAGGCGATCAAGTCTTTATAGATCTGTACGGTTGGTTGGATGTCCAGTGCCCGGAAGGCTAGGAACTCATAGAGGGTCGGACGCAGGGTTTGCGAGTCCTTTCCGATCTCCAGAATATCCTTGAACTTGCTGACAGGCGTATTTTGCAATAAAGCCGTAGGTCGCAATGATAAATCGATCTCTTCCTTGATCTTATCCGTGAATAAGTTGGAAGTCCATACCCGGATATCCTCCGGGATATAACCGCTTAATTGGGTGCGTTGATTGATGGTCCACTGGTTCCGTTGGTAGTAGTTCTGATACATCTCCGCCAGCATGGAATGTAATACCGCCACGGAAGCCGAGTCGGCGCAACTGTTGGTGTAATTCTCCACCTCCTTGATCAGTTCCGGGAACTGATCATCGTTTACCTCCATCTGTTCTTTCATTTTAAGGATAAGATTCTTGATCACCATAGGGGTATTCTTATCGTTTATAGCTTGCGTGATAACAGAACTTTTTTGTTGAGGCTGGGCGGCCCGGCTATACATAATAACCGCCGAGATGCCGCAAAGTATCAGGGCAGATAAAATAATTGCTCTTATCTTCATATCTTTTGGGTTTTATAAGTTTAACAATAAACCTTTCCTATATAGATACAAAGAAAGAGCAAAAAGTTGTAAAACGTACGTTAATGTTTATTTTTTGCGCACGTAGGTGATGTAGGTGTAGGGGTAAGGGTTCTTCTCGTCTGCGGGATACTCCTCACGTTCAGTCTCTTCCCAAAGGTCCCAGTTTACGACGGGAAAGAACGAGGTAGCGTCGGGAAACTCATGATGGATGCGGGTAATATACATTTTGTCGGCTATTCTCAAAGCCTGTCTGTAGACCAACGCGCCGCCAATGATGAATATCTCGTCCTCTTTCTCACATAAATCCAGAGCGGCCCCCATAGACTCGCAAGCGAAACAATTCACGAAACCAGCCTCGGGCATAGTCGTCAATACGACATTCTTCCGATTGGGCAGTGGCGCTACAGGGAGAGACTCGAATGTCTTACGTCCCATGATTACCGCATGTCCCGTGGTTAATTCCTTGAAACGCTTCATGTCTGAAGGCATGTGACATAATAATTGCTGATTCTTTCCGATCGCGCTTTTATCTGCGATTGCTGCGATGATAGAAATTGTACTCATAGACTTATTGATTTATGATTTGTAATTTATGATTTATGAATTAACTGTCAACTGTCCATCGTCAACTGCCAATTCTCAGACGGCCACTTCTCCCTTGATGTGGGGATGCGGGTCGTATCCGGTCAAATTGAAATCCTCGAACTTAAAATCGAAGATGCTCTTTACGTCTGGGTTGATCTCCATACGTGGCAACGCACGTGGCTCACGTGTCAATTGTAACTTAACTTGCTCCAAATGGTTGCTGTAGATATGGGCGTCTCCCAACGTATGAACAAAATCTCCCGCTTTAAGGCCGGTAGCTTGTGCCATCATTTGTAATAACAAGGCATAGGAGGCAATGTTGAACGGAACGCCAAGGAAAATATCCGCGCTACGTTGATACAATTGTAGGCTCAACCGTCCGTTCGCCACGTAAAACTGGAAGAAAGCGTGGCAAGGAGGCAGGTTCATGTTGTCTAAGTCCGCCACGTTCCATGCGCTTACAATGATTCGTCGTGAATCCGGGTTATGCTTGATCGTCTCCACGGCCTCGGTGATCTGGTCGATAGATCCTCCTTTATAATCCGGCCATGACCGCCATTGATAACCGTATATATGCCCAAGGCTACCATCCGCGTCGGCCCACTCGTTCCAGATGCGTACGCCATGATCTTGCAGATATTTTACGTTGGTATCTCCATTCAGGAACCATAACAATTCGTAGATGATAGACTTCAGATGCAGCTTCTTGGTAGTGAGTAGCGGGAATCCCTCTTCCAGATTGAACCGCATCTGATGACCGAATACGCTGATCGTTCCCGTACCCGTCCGGTCTTCTTTTCTAACTCCCTCGGTAAGCACTCTATTGAGCAGCTCTAAATATTGTTTCATTACTCACTTATTACAATAGTGTGCAAATGTACAAAAGTGAATCGTATTATACTAGAATAACGGGTCAAAATATGAAATCGGTTGAGGATTCAAACGGTTTCTTCATGTATCCTTGGCTGTTTCTTCGGGAGGTATTAGGGGATTTGTAGGAAGGTCTAGCTTATTTATCATCTGTTGGACGATCATCTACCAACTGTTGCATGATCTTCCAACGGCTGTTGCATGATCATCTACCAATTGATGGATGATTAAGATGTCAAGAGGAATGGTGTAGTACTTCGAGTAGAAATCGGTAAGGATTCCCGAGAAAATGCGTAAGGATATTGGACCTCATGTGGATAGAATGCGTATCTTTGCCCGAAGAATAACATTTATTAATTTTAAAGGAAAGAGATGAAAAAACTTTGTTTTGCGGTCATGGCAATGTGTATGTTATTGTCATGCGGAGGTAAGAATGAGAAGGGGGCGGCTACGGAAGAGGCCACTCTTTCTGGTTTGATGAAGTCGGATTTTGTATCTGAGGTAGATGGTAAGCCGACTGCTTTGTATGTGTTGAAGAATAAGAAAGGGGCTGAGGCTTGCGTAACGAATTGGGGCGGACGCTTGGTTTCCGTGATGGTGCCTGATAAGAACGGTAAGATGACGGATGTTGTGCTTGGGTATGATAATATCGCTCAGTATGTAGCTTTTCCGGATAATAACTATGGTGGTTTGATCGGACGTTATGGCAACCGTATCGCGAATGGTAAGTTTACGTTGGACGGAACGGAGTATCAACTTCCGCAGAATAATAACGGGCATTGCTTGCATGGAGGTCCGAAAGGGTATCACGCGGTAGTTTGGGACGCGAAACAGATCGATGACCAAACCTTGGAGTTGACTTATCTATCGAAAGACGGTGAGGCAGGTTTCCCCGGTAATCTGGATATCAAGGTGATCTATAAGCTGACGGATGATAACGCCGTTGATATTAAGTACGAGGCTACAACCGATAAGGCTACTGTCGTGAATTTGACAAACCATAGTTATTTCAACCTTTCCGGTGTTCCCGGCTCGCAAATCATGGATCATACGATCATGATCGACGCGGATACATATAATCCGGTGGACGAGACTTTGATCCCGACCGGTATCGAACCCGTGGAAGGCACGCCGATGGATCTTCGCAAATCGGTAGTGGTAGGCGCTGATATCGACAATCCGTTTACGCAATTGGTTTACGGTGGTGGTTACGATCATAACTGGATATTGAACGCCGCCGGCGATATCAATAAGGTAGCCGCTAAAGTTGTATCTCCGACAAGCGGTATCGTTATGGAAGTTTACACCAACGAGCCGGGTCTTCAATTCTATGCCGGTAACTCAATGACGAAAGCGGGTGATAAAGGCAAGTTAGGTGTGGTTTACCCGCATCGTGGCGCTCTATGTCTGGAGACTCAACATTACCCGGATAGCCCGAACCAGCCGGCATTCCCGAGCGTAGTGCTTCGTCCGGGCGAGAAATATACGAGTGAGTGTATTTATAAGTTCTCGGTAGAGTAAATAAGGAAGAAAGTTCCGGATTTGGAAATATCCACATAATGGTGAGGCGTATATACATAAATAGGATGTATATGCGCCTCTCTTTTTTACTCACGGAAGCATCTTGTTTATAGTGGAAGAATTTATCGCTAGAGAGTATACGCTATCTTTTCCCAATAGATTTTAAAAGAGAAAAATAAATCCATATGATGTATGAGAAAAAGCGTTATATTTGTATCGATAAAGTAAACTCTTGTGGAAATTCAAGGGTTTATGAATCAAAGTGTGATTACGATAAGCGTTTAAGATATTATCTTTGGAACTGAAAATCGCCAAGTTTCAAGTCGGACAGAGATAATAGGCAACTAAACGCTCACGCTTGTTATATATACTGCCTAATAGTATACGTAATAAGGCGTGGGCTGTTGTTTATTATTTGTCCGATGGGTGTTTGGCGATGCCTCAGTTTCGAATAGTAGATTAACAGTTCCCACGCTTCTTTTTTGTAGCATATAGAAATACCGAACAAGGTGAACGGTCCGGTTTGAGGGAAACGTATATGGAGGTAATTAAAAAGCAACGTTTGGCTGTCTGTCGTATATTATTGGATGTAGTGGAAGGTGCGTGTGAGGTCCGTGATCCGGATCTGATCATGCGGACTCGTCATTATCCGGCACTTCAAAAGGAGATGTGTTTTGCGGATCGGGATTGGGAAGAAGCGAGAGATTTGAGTGTACTTGCCTGCTTGGTACTATCCAAGGAATTGCATTATAAGGTTAAGATGATGATCGGTTTGGTAGCTCATGACTTGTATTCAAGGGAGTCCTCGGTCTCTTATCAACAACGCCTGTCCTTCGATGTGCTGATGAGTGCGATCGATTGGCCGGTCTCTTTTAAGGAGATCACGCTCTTTGCTCCCTCAAAATAAGTTATAGTTTGTACGTAAGACCTTGAATTCTGTTCTGCGGTTGATCTGGTCGGCGATCTCTTGTTGTTCTGGCGGCAGGGCAAGGATGAATTCCTCGGTAAGCACATCGCCTTCTTTCAAGAAATCGAATTGTTTAGCCATCTTCTTATTGATCGTCTTGGGAACGCTTTCTCCATATCCTTTCGCTTCCAGACGAGCCGCCTCGATACCTCCCGCTATTAGGTAATCCACGACCGATTGCGCACGGCGTTGAGCCAAACGCTCGTTATACTGGTCCGTACCTTTCCGGTCCGTGTGGGCACCCAGTTCGATCGTTACGTTCGGGTTATCGTTCAGCATCTTGATCATCTCGTCCAAAGCTTTCTTGGATTCCGGACGAAGGGTCGCTTTATCGAAATCGTAGAAAATGTTATCGATAACAACCGGCTTGCTGATCGGAGAGAGGAAGAAATCCACGATATACGTCTCGTTTTTCTCCTCGGGGCCGGTATGCAACTCGTAATTCTGGTTGAGGTAACCACGGGCGCTGGCCATCATGACATAACGGATGTCCCGTTCCAACTCGACACGATAGGTACCGTCTTTCTTGACCGGGACTTTCACGTTCAGTCCGTCTTTTCCGACGATGCGTACGGTAGCGTCCTCGATCGGATATTCATCGACATCGTTTACGATTCCTTCGATGAAGATGGTGATCGTAGGCCGTTCAAAGGAATATATATGGTCATAGCCCCGTGCGTCGTTGCGGTTGGAGCAGAAGAAGCCCCGTTCCTCTTTTCCGGCGAAGGTGATACCGAAATCGTCTGCCATAGAGTTGATGGGAGCGCCTAGGTTCTCGACCTTCCACTTCCCTGTACTGTCTTGCGTGGCCTTGAACAGATCGAGGCCGCCCATTCCCGGATGTCCGTTGGACGCGAAATAAAGGGTGACGGAATCCCGGACATACGGGAACATCTCGTCTCCCGGGGTGTTGATCTCTTCTCCTAGGTTCTCCATCGGGCCGAAATCGTTTCCCGCTACCCGGGCACGGAAAATATCCTTGCCACCGAAACCGCCCACGGCGTCGGATACGAAATACAAGTATTTGCCGTCCGGCGAGATGGAAGGATGACCGAGGGCGGTAACCGAGTCTTTTACGATCGTCGCACGGGTTCCTTTTCCCCATTTGGCGCTGCTTCGGGTAGATATGTAAATCTCGGCGGTACGAGGGCCTTCCGGATCTTGGGCGCAATAGGTATAATACATCGTGTTTCCATCGGGGGAGAAAGAGGGGGTTCCTTCGTCGTATTCCGTATTCACCTCGTCTTCGAGCTCTACGGGAGCTAGCCAAGCCCCTTTCTCGTCTTGTTTGACAAGGAAGAGGTTATTGTTATTTTGCCCGGTGATGGCGCTAACTTTCGCGTCTTTGTCTTTCGAGCGGGAAGAAGCGAAGTATAGTTGGTCGTATTTATCTCCGGCCAGCATCGGACTGAATTCTCCCCGGCGGGAATTGAATTTATCCATGCGTCTTACCTCGTAGCGGGTAGGGTTCTTTTTCCATCCGGGAGCCAGCTCGCATCCTTGTATGCCGTTGATGGCTAAAGGATTGCTAGGATCGTTCTCCATATAGATATCGTAGTTCTTGATCGCCTCCGGATAACGTCCGGTCTTCTGTAGCATCTGTCCCATGCGTAGGTAGACGGTGCTATCGGGGTAATCATAGCGGATGGCGTTCATATAGGCGCTAGTCGCTTTCGCCGTATTATTGATCAACCGGTTACATTCGGCCATACGGTAAGCGATATAGCCGCGCAAATCCCTTTTCTTCGGGGATGTTTTCGTGTAAACCTTACGATAAATGGCGGCTGCCTCATAGTATTCCCCGATACGCTGCTTCTCCTCGGCATCGCTCAACTTCGCCGATTTGCAGGAATACAAGGAAGATACGATAAGCAAAAATAAAACATATATAGTAAAATGCGCTTTCATTCAATCTGGAATATATTCATGCAAATATAACGAATTGTATGGGATCTTATTGTATGTCTGTTACAATAACAAGGAACTATCCCCATAACTCAGGAACCTGAAATCGTGCTCTAAGGCATATTCATAGATGGATTTCCAGTTTCCTTTTACGAAAGCGGAGATCAGCAAGAGCAAGGTGCTTTTGGGCTGGTGGAAGTTGGTGACGATTCCTTTTACGATCTTGAACTCATAGCCCGGGGCGATGATGATTTGCGTAGCCGTTACCAGCGTATCCGCATCATGCTTATCCAGATAATCGAGGATGTTTTGAAGGGAACGCTCCGCTGTCAGCCGGTTGTTATTGGTGTCGTAAGGCATCCATTGTTTTACGACGAGATCTTCGGAAGTCGCTTCCGGGTTATTATCTAGGATCACGCCCATGTAATAGAGACTTTCCAAGGTCCGTACGGAAGTCGTTCCTACGGCGATGATATTTCCAAGGTTGCTTTTGATACGTTCGATGGAACTGCGGCGGACGGAGATAAATTCCGTGTGCATCTCGTGACCTTTGATCGTGTCGCTTTTTACCGGTTTAAAGGTACCCGCTCCGACATGCAAGGTGACTTCTTCCCGCCCGATGCCCCGAGCATCTATATCGGCAAGTACTTCCGGAGTGAAATGAAGTCCGGCGGTCGGTGCGGCGACGGAGCCTTTTATCTTAGAATAAACCGTTTGATAGGTCTGTAGGTCGCTCTTCTCTGTTTCTCTGTGTAAATAAGGAGGAATCGGTAAGACCCCGGCGGCATCTAAGATATCGGCGAATGTATAAGTCTCGTTATCCCATGTGAATTCGATCAAATGTGTGTCACCATGAGACTTTTTCTTATCCGCTGTCAGCACGACCGGTTGATCCTTAATGAAGATCGTTTTGGATAAAGTGCCTTCTTTCCATTTCTTAAGGTTGCCAACCAAGCAAGTCCAGCTACAGCGTCGGGTCTCTTGAAAAATCAAGGCGTAATCATGAGGCTCGATGGGCTCCAAACAAAAAATCTCGATGCGTGCGCCGGTCTCTTTCTGGAAAAGTAGGCGGGCTTGTATGACCCGGGTATTATTGAATACCATCAAGGTGTTTTGGGGAAGATAATCTGTGATATGCTTAAAGATACTTTCGCTTATTTCCCCGTTACGGTAGAGTAAAAGTTTGGACTCGTCCCTTTTAGGCAATGGGAACTTCGCGATTCGTTCGTCCGGTAACGAATAGTTATAATCTTCGATACGTATTTCTTGTGTCTTCATTACTTCTTCTGTCCTGTTAAAAAAACATCCGTTTGTACGGATTCCGGGTGCAAAAGTAGTAAATAGGTTTCTGATTCGCGGATTATTCCCTAATTTTGTGCGCATAATATAATAAGGTATAGAATATGAGTATTCAAATAGGTGATAAAGTTCGCTTCCTGAATAGTGTGGGAGGTGGAGTCGTACGTGGATTCCGTGGAAAGGACCAAGTGTTGGTTGAGGATGAGGATGGGTTTGAGGTTCCTGCCTTGATCAAGGAATGTGTCGTGGTTGGGGGCAATGATATGCAAGTGCATAGCTTGAATCGCCCGAAAGTACAGGCTCCGGTAGAGACTCCTTCCCCAAAGAAGCCTGAACCCAAAGAGGAAAAGGTCGAGGAGACACCGGAGGGAGAGCGTCTGAATGTGTATCTGGCTTATCTCCCGGTCGATCCGAAGGCGTTTCAGCAATGCGGCTATGAGACGTATTTCGTGAATGATAGCAATTACTATTTGTTCTTCAATTATATGAACCGGACGAATAATAGCTGGACAAGCCGTTATAACGGGATTATCGAGCCGAATACGAAAATATTCCTAGAGGAGTTCGGTAAGCCGGAGTTGAATGATCTGGAAAGGATCTGCGTGCAACTGATCGCTTTCAAGAAAGATAAACCCTATTCGTTGAAAAACGCCGTATCTGTAGAGTTGCGCTTGGATACGGTTAAGTTCTACAAGCTTCACTGCTTTATGGAGAATGATTTCTTTGAGGAGGATGCCTTGATTTATCCGATTATCCGCAATGACTTGCCCGAGAGAGAACTATTGGTCTCTGCGGCAGAGTTGAAGGAAGCTATGCAGCAAAAGGTTCGTGAGGAACGTAGGGTTCCCCGGCAAATCGTGAAAAAGAAGCCGACGAATAGCGCTATCCTTGAGATCGATTTGCATATAACCGAATTGTTGGATAATACGAATGGATTGAGCAATGCGGATATGCTGACGTACCAGTTGGGAAAATTCCGTGAGGTGATGGATCAGTACGCTCTTAATAACGGACAGAAGATTGTCTTTATCCATGGAAAAGGCGATGGCGTGCTGCGTAAGGCTATCGAGAAGGATTTGAAGACCCGTTATAAGCAACATTATTTTCAAGACGCTTCTTTCCGCGAATATGGTTTTGGTGCGACGATGGTAACGATTAAGGCTGATACCTCGCAACATGGCCATTGAGATAGAACGGAAATTCTTGGTCTCCGGTGATTTCTTACCGGAGGCTGTTAGCTCCACCCGTATCGTGCAGGGATATATTTGCTCACAGCCCGGACGTACGGTTCGTATTCGTATCCGGGGAGAGGAGGGATTTCTAACGATCAAAGGCGCTTCGGATGAGAAAGGCTTGAGCCGTTATGAGTTTGAGCAAAAGATTCCTCTGGTGGATGCCGAGCGGTTGTTGGAGCTTTGCGAGCCGGGTGCGATCGACAAGGTTCGTTATCTGGTTCCCAGAGGCAGCCATACGTGGGAAGTCGATGTTTTCCACGGAGCGAATGAAGGGTTGATCCTTGCGGAGATCGAGTTATCGTCTGAGGACGAGCCTTTTGAGAAACCGGCTTGGCTGGGTAAGGAGGTAAGTGGAGATCGCCGTTATTATAATTCAATGTTGACAAAACATCCTTTTAATAGTTCAAATACATGAAGAAACTCTTTTTATCTGTAGCGGCCGCTATATTGGCGTTTCCGGTCTTGGCCGATGAGGGCATGTGGCTGCTCCCTTTATTGAAGCAACAAAAGTTTGCGGAGATGCAGGCCCTTGGTCTGCGATTAAGCGATCAGGAAGTGTATAGCGCCGAGGCTCCTTCCTTGAAAGACGCCGTGGTTCGTTTTGGCGGTGGTTGTACGGGCGAGATGATCTCTCCGGACGGGTTGGTGCTGACGAATCATCATTGTGGTTATAGTAGCATCCAACGGCATAGTACCTTGGAACATGATTATCTGACGGACGGCTTTTGGGCGATGTCTCGTGATAAGGAGCTTCCGAATCCGGGATTGACGGTTACTTTTATCGATAAGATCGATGACGTGACGGATTATGTGAGGACGGAACTGAAAAAGATCACGGATCCGAACAGCATGGAATTCTTGTCCGCTAAGTACTTGAATGGCCTCGCTAAAGCGAAAGTAGGTGAGAAGTTCTTACAGGATAACCCCGGTACGGAAGTCGAGATCAAGGCTTTTTATGGAGGTAATAAGTACTATATGTTTACCAAGAAGGTCTATTCGGATGTCCGTTTAGTCGGTGCTCCCCCTTCCTCTATCGGTAAGTTCGGTGCGGATACGGATAACTGGATGTGGCCTCGCCATACCGGAGACTTCTCTCTTTTCCGTGTGTATGCCGATGCGAGCGGAAATCCGGCACCTTATTCGGAAACCAATGTCCCGCTTCGTCCGAAACGTTGGCTAAAGCTTTCTTTAAAAGGTGTGGAGGAGAACGATTATGCCATGATCATGGGGTTCCCCGGCCGTACCAATAAATACTATACCTCATGGGAGGTAGCTGAACGTCGGGATATAGATAATGCGGTACGTATCAATATCCGTAATCTCCGTCAAGAGGCGATGCTGGAAGAAATGTTGAAAGATCCGCAAGTCCGGATTCAATACGCTAGTAAGTATGCGGGGTCTACGAACGCTTATAAGAATGCGATCGGTAGTAACTGGGCGATCAACAAACGTAATTTTGAGCAGGTGAAAAACGATGAGCAGGATCGTTTGATCGCTTGGTCGAAGAAGATGTGTGAGCCTGCTTATCCGGAAGCGCTTCTGACATTGGAGCAGATCGTTAATGATCGTAAGGATTTGCGTTTCCGTAGTTGGATGTTGGATGAGGCATTGAGCCGTGGCATCGAGTTCTCCAAAGTTCCGACCGATATCGAGACTGTTTGTGAGGCTTTGGAGGGGAAAGATCGTTCCGAGCAGCAAAAACAGGTCACTCAATTGGAGAGGGCTTTCCATCGTTTCGCTGATAAGGATTATGCGCCGATGGTTGATAAGAAGATAGCGAAAGTCATGTTAAAGGAATATAGGCGTTTGGTCGCTCCGAAGTCGCAGCCGGCTTATTTATCCGTAATCGATAGCAAGTTTAAGGGGGATGTGGATAAATTCGTTGATTATCTGTTTGATAAATCGATCTATGGTAGCGAGAAGAACTTTAATGCGTTCAAGGAGCACCCGTCTGTCAAAACTTTGAGAGAAGATCCGATGATTCTGTTCGCGCAATCCGTAAAGGATGAGAAAAAGGCGTTAGATAAGGCTTTGGCTGATTTTGATGCCGGATATGCGATCGCCCATCGTGCGTATGTGAAAGGACTTTTAGCGATGTATGGAGACTTGGCTAGTTTTCCGGACGCGAACTCTACGCTTCGTCTGACTTATGGGCAGGTGAAAGGTTACAGTCCTCGTGATTGCGATTATTATGGTCATCAAACCACTTTAGACGGCGTCATGGAGAAGGAGGATTCTACGAATTGGGAATTTGTGGTTTCTGCTCCTTTGAAGGAATTATATCAAGCAGGAGACTTTGGCCCTTATAAGATGCCTAACGGTAAAATGCCGGTTGCCTTCTGTGCTACGACCCATACAACGGGAGGGAACTCCGGAAGTCCGGTATTGAATGGACAAGGAGAGTTAATCGGTATCAATTTCGACCGTAACTGGGAAGGAGTAGGAGGGGATATCCAATATCTGCCCGATTATCAACGCAGTATTATCGTAGATATCCGTTATGTCCTATTCGTAATCGATAAATATGCCGGAGCCGGTTATTTATTGAACGAGATGGAAATCTCAAGATAGAGAAGTAAGTTAACTTCGTGGGCGAAGTATGTTAACTGAAATGCCGAAGTATGTTAACATACTTCGCCCATGAACCTAAGTTCCTTTTTCTATAAAGCCAAAAAGAGGAGACATATCCCTGAAAGATACGTCTCCTCTTTTTGTATATTTATATCTATAACTTAATAAATCTTGTCAAGATCAACAGCTTTGACTCTGAAGATATGACCGTTACGAGAGAATACCAACTCTCCGTCTTCCTTTTTCTTCTGATTCACCAAACGCTGAAAAGCTATATTTGCACCTTTTACTATATTCTCTTCGAATTCTCTAACTTCTTGCTCATTCATGATGTTCAAGTTTTGTAAAAATATCTAGATTATACACTTCCCTTTTATCATTCTTGAATCCCTTGGCGATCACTTCCATGGGAGACATCGAATTATCTGTTATCATCCAATAGTCACTAATAGGAAGGTATAGCTCGAATAAATTGTGGATACCAGCCTCATATCGACGCCGTATCGTTGCTTCCGGAATATTGTGACCTCCGGCGGCTACCCTCATTTTCACACGTTCCACGGCTAGATCCGGCGTATTCAGCCAGAAGTAAAGCAATGTAACATAATAACCTTCCCTTTGTGCTTCCCGTATCAAGTTTGCGACTGAACGGGTGGCCAGCGTAGTTTCCATTGCGAAAGTCTCACCAGCACCGATGAGTTCCTTTATCCGCTTATACATAATACGACTAGCTTCAACGGCGACGGCTATACTGTCTGCATTAAAAGGGGAAAGTCCCTTGGCTATCTCGTCTGAGTTAACAAACTCCCTACATTTTAGCATTTCTGGTAAAATAGTGAAGGAAGCTGTTGTTTTTCCTGCTCCGTTGCAACCTGATATTATATACAAATATGGCACTGTTTGCTGTTTTTGATGCTGCAAATATATGTAATAGTTTTTTAATATGCGTCGTTTTATTTCTCAAAAATCGTGAAAATGTGCAGGAAATGTACTTTTAACTAACAGGTTTGTTGGAGAAAGTGGTGGTTTTGTTAATTTTTATACCCAAAGTAGATCACTCATGATTCCGTCGGAAACGAAGATTCCTGACTTGGATAAAATCAATTTGTCACCGGTTTGTAATAAGAGACCTTGGTTGATATGGGGTTGAGCTTGCTTTTGACAATAAGAAAGGAGCTTCCTGCCAAATTTTGTCTGGATATCAGCGAAAGAGACTCCCCACATGGTTCGAAGGCCGGTGATGATGAAGTCGTTGTACCGGGTGCATAGGTCTAAATCCTCGGATTCTATTGTCGGATGCCCATTTTCTATACCTTCTATATATATAGGTAGAGAAGATGGATTCCATTCCCGGTCTATCCCGTTATAAGAATGGGCGGAAGGACCGAGGCCTAGATATTTCTTTCCGGTCCAGTAGGAGCTATTGTGTTTGGAGAAGAACCCGGGACGGGCGAAATTAGATATCTCGTAATGCAAATAGCCTGCTTCTGCCAACCGATCTATTAATGTGGAAAAGAACGAGACGCTTAACTTCTCGTTTATGGGGGTCACTTTTCCCGCTTCCAGCAATTTGTAAAGTGCGGTACCTTCCTCGTAAATGAGGTGGTAGGCGGAAAGATGGGGAACATCCAACCGGATCGCTTGTCGCAAATTCTCTTCCCATGCTTGCTGCGTTTGGTTGGGGAGTCCGTAGATCAAATCGATACTGATATTTGTAATCCCATATTCCTTGCATAGTTCTACTGCTTTAATCGCTTGTTCCCGGTCATGGCGACGATTCAGAAAACGCAAATTTTCCGGATGAAAACTCTGTACACCCATACTGACCCGGTTAAAAGGATAATTACGGAGAAGCGATACATATTCTCGTTTCATGTCATCCGGATTCGCCTCTAAGGTAATCTCCATTTGCTTGGCTACATCAAAATGACGATAGATGGCCTCGAAAATCTTGCCAAAATCCTTCTCGTCTAATTGAGAGGGGGTGCCTCCCCCGAAGTAAATGGTTTCTAATGCTTCGTTTCCTATATATCCCTTCCGCAATTCCATCTCTTTTATAAGTGCGTTTATATACGGCTCTTTATACTTCATCTCCGTATTGGAAAAAAAGTCACAGTATAAACACCGCTTGGCGCAAAAAGGAACGTGGATGTATAAACCTGCCATATTGAATATGTTCTTGACGCAAAGATACGTAATTAGAAGATATACTTCAAATGTAATAGAAGATATACTTTAAGTGTCGTAGGATATATACTTCGTTAGTAAAGTAGGATGATCGTATGAATAGTTAAAAAAAGTTGTTTGTTAAGTGGGACTCCTTTTTATAACAAAAAAGAGGGTATCTTTGATTATTCCATATATTCTAAGAATCAATGAAGGTATCTATAAAAGATATAGCTCAAGCTTTAAGTCTGTCTAAGGCTACGGTGTCTTGGATTTTATCCGGTCAAGGCCCGGCGAAAGGGTTTAGCGACGCCACGATCAAACGGGTGAAGGAGTATGCTGAATCGGTTAACTATCGTCCGAATCTGCTGGCCCGAAGTTTGTCTTTAGGAACAACGAATACGATTGGCTTAATCATTCCCTTCATTGGTGATACGTTTTATGCGCAATTAGTTCAAGCTATAGAATCGGAGGCCGCACGGAATAAATACGTGTTGATCGTGTGTAGTTCGGAAGGTGATGGGGATAAGGAATACGAGTTGGTTAAGATGCTTCGCTCTAAACAAGTGGATGGAATTGTTATAGCGCCGACCAAAATTTCGAGAAAGGGGGTAAATCTTTTATTGAAGGATTCTTTGCCTTTTGTATTGGTAGACCGCTATTTCCCAAACGTGGATACGAACTACGTGATTGTGAATAACAGTCAGTGCAGCTATGATTTGACTTATCATTTGCTGAAGAAAGGGTCTCGTAAAATAGCGTTAATAACAACGGATGTTCATCTGTTTGTTATGAAGCAGCGTATAGATGGATATCGGAAAGCCTTGAGAGATCTGGAGGTCAGTAATGATTTTGAGTTGGAAATCTTTGTCGAACGACAAAACTACAAGGCAGACCTTATTGATAAGTTCGATTGCTTATTTGATGAAGTTCCCGATGTGGATGGTTTCTTTTTTTCCACTCACTATTTAGCGCTGGAGTCTATACGTTATTTTATTAGCCATAAAATAGATTATCATACTCGTTTTAACATGGGATGTTTTCATGAGACCACCGCATTGGATATTCTATGTCCGGAAATGAGTATATCCCGGATGCCTATTGAGGAGATGGGCACCCAAGCCATAAAAATACTATTAGAGAATGTAAACGATAAGAATTTCTCTCATAAAGGTGTTGTCGTGAATAACCAGTTAACCTTGAGATGATGTGAAGCCTGTTTTCTTATTGTCTATTCTCGATGTCTTTCCTTATTGTATTTTCTAAAGGGTTATTTTTTTACTTGATTATGTTTTCGAAAAAAGACGTACGTGTTTTTATAAGGGAATGATTTGTATTTGGTAATGCGTTTTATATTAATTAGTTATGTGTGATTGCTGATATCTAGGCTTATTGTGGATAATTTTAGTCAAACGTTAAGCCATATGGGATATAGCTACTGATGTATGTTAATATAATGTAAATTAATATTAAGTTGTTGCTGTTTTGAATTTAATCATTACATTTGCGAATATTTAAACGGTTAAATAAAATGTATGCATAATATTTTGATATATGTATATTGTTTGAGTTTAAATATGTTAATCTGTGTATGTCTTTATAATTGTAATACCTATGATACGAAAAACAGTCTTATTATGTACAATTTGTATGTCTTTGGAGGCCGTAGCGCAACGTGAGAGCGCTGTTGTTAACCCCGTAGAACCTGTGCGGTATGAAAATGAAAACGGGAATTTTAAGATTTTATCTTATATCAAGCAAAGTCATCTGGGAGAGTCCGGTCTAAGTGCTGAGGTTGGTGGAGTGAAGCAAGATCTGCTTCGTACGGACAATCCGGATAGCTTATTGGTTTGGTTGCCTATGATTGGTGAAGAGGTTCGCTTGAAAGTTTTTTCCGGGAAAAAGTGCGTGGTTGACCAGATGTATCGCCCTGTCATTCCTTCGGATTGGGGCTATTTCCAGAATGGAACGATCCATTTGATACAATCTTCGCATCAGGACATCGCTTGGATGGATACGCCTGATTATTGTAGGGAAGATCGTATAGAGGGTATTATCATGCCAGCGTTGAGCTTGATGAAAGAGAATAAGGATTTCAAGTTTGAGATGGAGCAAACTCTTAACTTGATGGAGTTCTTGGAGAAATATCCGGAAAAAAAGGGAGAGTTAATCGACTTATATAAGGAAGGAAGATTTAACTGGGGAGCTACCTATAATCAGCCCTATGAGGGGTTGTCTAGTGGTGAGCAATTGGTTCGTCAGGCTTATTACGGCCGAAAATGGATACGGGAAAATCTGCCTGGGTGCGATGACCGGGTAGCTAATAATATGGATGTGCCGGGACGGACTTGGCAGATGCCTCAGATATTGGCCAAGAGCGGGATTCCAAACTTGTTTATCAGCCGAATGAAGGAGGGACTGTATGACTGGTATAGCCCGGACGGATCAAAAGTCTTGACATTCACCCCCGGTAATTATGGATGGGCTTCTATGATCTGGAAATTTTTTGATAAGGACGGGGTGACGGCTTTCCACAAGTTGCATCACCGTTCCCTAATATGGAGCGATTACTTCAAAGAGCGTAATATTCCTCCGCATTATGCGATTTTGATAAGTTGCGACGCAACAAAACCTGTGGATTATCAGAAGGTGGTTGACGAGTGGAACTCGATCGCTTCTCAAGCGTCGGTGGCGCTTCCTCGTTTAACGGTTTCTACCGCTGAGGCTTATTTTGATCGGGTCCGTGGAAAGAATACCCGCTTTGAGAAAGTTGAAGGTGAGCGGCCGGACTTATGGCTTTATATCCATGGTCCTGCGCATTATGAAGATACTAAATATAAACGTGATGCGGCTGTATTATTGCCAGCAGCCGAGTCGTTTACCACGTTCTCAGGCTTGATTGATAATGATTTGGATAAGTATCCGCACGATGCTTTTGATAGGGCTTGGATGGCTTCGATCTATCCGGACCATGGATTGGGAGGAAAGAACGGGGAGATAACGGACGCTATTTTCAAGGATAGCTTGAAGTGTGCGAGAGATCTGGGAGAATCCTTACTGGGGTCTGCCTTGGAGCGGATTGTTGAAGAGGTAGATGTGCGGACGGGGCAATGGGTGGTTTTTAATGATCTTACGTGGGAGCGTGATCGTTTGGTCGAGATTGCCATCTCTAAGCATAAAGCAGTTGTGAGAGACGAGGCGGGGAATGTGGTTCCTTCGCAAATCAAGACGGTAGGAGAGCAGAATTACGTTGTATTCATGGCTCAAAAGGTTCCATCGATGGGATTTCGTTCGTATAAGATAGAGGAGGGGAAGAACGCTCCGGGGGAGGAAAACCGGTGCTTGATTTCGGATAATAGCTTGGAAAACGTCTACTATAAGGCCTTGTTAGGGAATGGCGGCATTGTCTCCTTGTATGACAAGGAGTTGGGGCGAGAGATCATCCATACCTCGAAATTTGCGTGTGGCGATATCGTAGAGTTGGGTTATAACGGCAATGGAGCGGGTGAGTTCACGCGTATTACCGACGTGACTCCGGGGGATATTACTCCGCTTAGCTTATTTGACGCTCATTGGAGAGTAACGGAGTCTGGGCCGCTTTATACTCGTTTTGAGAATATTCAGCCTACCAAGCATACAACGATCGTCCAGACCATCACATTCTCTCACGTTAAGAAACAGATCGATTTTGATGTGACCTTACGTGATTTTGATGGCGAGCACAATCGGCAGTATCGGATCGCTTTCCCGGTAAACATAATGGGAGATCGTACCATCAATTACGAGGTTCCTATGGGAGTTGCCCAAGTGGGCAGGGATGAGATGAAGCAGCAACCGGGTGGTTGGGCTTGGGGAGGAACGTATGTACATCATCCGGAGGATACCCATCCGCGTGAGATACAGAATTTTATCTCGGCTCATGGTAATGGATTCGGACTAACGATGTCTTCTTGTGTGGCGGTAGGCGATTGGGTGGATCCCTCTAGGGAGCAAGCGGTATATCCGGTCTTGCAGGGTATCTTGTTGTCTTCTCATAAAAGTTGCCATGGTGAGGGTAATTGGTATCATCAAACGGGTACGCACCATTTTAATTTCTCTTTGTCATCTCATAAGGAGGGATGGACTGAGGGGTATCGGTTTGGAGTTGAGGCGAATCGTCCTTTTTATGCGAGAAAGAAAGAAAACAAAGGAGGCGTATTGCCTGCGGTGAAGAGCTTTTTGTCGGTATCCGATCCATTCGTAGCAATGTCTCTTATAAAGAAGGCCGATAATGATAATAGCTTGATTATCCGCCTGACAGAGATGGAGGGCAGGGATAAAGAGGTACGGGTGACTTTGCCTGTGGAGGCTAAAAAGGTAATCCGGACAAATTTGATCGAGGACGAGCAGGAGGTCATTCCGGTATCGGGCGGTACGATCACCTTGAGATTGGGACACCATGCGATTGAGACATTTAAACTTGTGATATAGAGAGGAGTTACCATGGAAATACAAGTGAAAAAAAACACATTTTGGAAACTACCACCGGTCTTATTCGCCTTTTTTGTGATGGGATTTGTGGATGTGGTAGGCGTTTCTACAAGTTACGTAAAAAGTGATTTCGGGCTGAATGATACGTTGGCCAACTTATTGCCGATGTTGGTATTCTTGTGGTTTGCGGTATGTTCCTTGCCTACAGGTTTGCTGATGAAACGTATAGGGAGGAAGAATACGGTCTTGCTAAGTTCATTGATAACGATCGTGGCTATGGTCTTGCCGTTGGTTTACTATTCGTTTTTCTCCGTACTTTTGGCCTTTGCGCTGCTGGGTATAGGTAATACGGTGTTGCAGGTTTCCTTGAATCCTCTTTTGATGGATGTGGTGGCGAAAGAGAAGGTGACGAGTTTGCTTACCTTTGGGTATTTCATCAAGGCTATATCCTCTACCTTGGGCCCGGTTATCTTGAGTGTTGCCGTGGGAGTCTGGGGAGACTGGCATTTAGTCTTTTGGGTGTATGCGGTTTGTACGTCACTTTCATGGATATGGCTGGTTTGCACTCCTATCCAAGAGAAACGGGAAGAGGTGGCTTATGTCGGTGGATCTATTTGGAAATTGTTCAAGAACAGGAAGTTGATGGTGGCATTCTCTGTTATATTGCTGATTGTCGGCTTTGAGATCGGATTGATGACAGCCGTCCCTAAGTATTTGCTGGAGCGTTGCCAAATTCCGATAGAGCAAGGGGGATTGGGATGTAGCCTTTACTTTGCGGCTCGTACTTTGGGTACATTTATCGGATCGATTATTTTATCACGTTATTCTTCCAGTCGTTTTCTGATCATAAATATGGTATTGGCTTTGCTGGCATTCGGATTGTTCATGGTCTCGTCAAATTCGACAATTGTCTTGGCCGGATTGTTCTTGGTGGGGCTGTTTTGCGCGAATGTTTTCCCGATCATATTTTCTTCGGCCATCCAATCTGAGCCTTCTAAAGCGGATGAGATTTCGGCATTGATGATCATGGGTGTCGCTGGTGGAGCTATCTTGCCTGTTTTTATGGGAGGTATAGCGGATGTCAGCAATCAGTTTGCCAGCCTCTTTGTGCCTTTGTTGGCGTTGGTGTATATATTGGGCGTGTCGGTAAAAATGCGATAATTCATCATTAAAAAACAATTATATGAAAGATATGACTTCTTTACAGCGTTGTCTGGCGGTCTTGAATGGAGAGATTCCGGATATGCTTCCGGTGATTCCACAAAGTTTCATGTTTGCGGTGGAAACAGCAGGAATGAAAATTGGAGATGTAAATAAGAATGGAAAAAAAATGGCTCAAGCCCATATAATATCGCAAGAAAAATATGGCTATGACGGATGTGTTATCGATTTTGATGACGCTACGATAGCCGAAGCCGTGGGTGCTAAGGTGATATTCCGTGAGGATGAGCCGGCTACGGTAGATGAGTCTTGTCCGGTATTAAAGGATTTGAGAGACGTGTATGATATGCCTATTCCCGATCCTTTGAGTAGCGGGCGTTTATGCGAGTGGCTGGAGGCTACACGTACTTTGGTGGATGCGATTGGCGACCATGTGTTTGTTATGGGGCGTGCGGATCAAGGGCCTTTCAGTATCGCTTGTTTGTTACGGGGTACTACACAGTTTATGATGGATTTGCTGACGGAGGATCAAAAGTTAATAGAAGATGTTTTGGAGTATTGCCGTACGATCAGCGCTGTTTTTGCTAAGGCCCAGAAGGATGCCGGTGCGCATGCGACTTCCATAGGAGATGCATTTGCGGGACCTAACTTGATCTCTCCGGACTTGTATCGCCAATTCGCTTTGGAGCCGGAGAAGAAATTGACTCAAGAGGTACAAGATTATGGCATTCCTTTTTCTATTCATATATGTGGTAATACGAATGGTATTATACAAGATATGGGTATGACTGGCGCACGTATATTGGAAATTGATTGGATGTTGGACATCAAAGAGGCACGTAAGCTAGTTCCGGAAGATACGGTTTTGATGGGAAACATAGACCCTAGCTTCCCGTTGGTTATCGGTACCTCCTCGGATGTAGAGGCTGCCGTGAAAAATGTGATCGAGGCTACGGGTGGCAGGAGACATATTATCAGTTCCGGTTGTGCGATGGGAAGGAATACGCCTCCGGAGAATTTTAAGGCATTTATCACTGCGGCTCGTAAGTATGGTTCCTATGAGAATATTTTAGAATTACAAAATATAAAATAATGGAATATATGGCAGATTTAAATAAGTTATTCGATTCAATTGTTGCCGGGAAGCTCGAACCGGCGGTAGAGGTTACCCATCAAGTTATAGAGGAAAAGTTGGATATACAGTCCGTTATCAATAATTATATGATTAAGGCGATGGAGGAGATTGGAGGTCGCTTTGAGAAACAACAAGCTTATGTGCCTGAACTATTGATGGCTGCACGTGCGATGAAAGGATCGCTGGATCTGTTGAAACCTCATTTGAAAGGGGATAAAACGGAGACAATCGGAAAGATCGTGATTGGTACCGTATTCGGTGATTTGCATGATATCGGGAAAAATCTAGTCGCTTCCATGTTTGAGGGATGTGGTTTTGAGGTTGTTAATATGGGAGTAAATATTTCTTCGGATAAATTTATTGAAACGGTTAAAAGAGAAAAACCGGATATTCTTTGCCTATCCGCCCTACTAACAACTACGATGAATTATATGAAAGTTATCATTGGGGCATTGGAGAAAGAGGGACTTCGCGATCAAGTAAAGGTCATGGTAGGCGGAGCTCCGGTCAATGAGTTGTTCGCTAACCAGATAGGAGCGGATGGATATAGTGGTAATGCCAATGCGGCGGTTATCAAGGCCAAAGAATTATTATGTATCGCATAAATAAGCTCGGTTATGAAGGTTAATATGAAAGAATGGATCACATCCCTATTATCATCAAAAGAGCGAGTGGCTATTCCGGTTATGACCCATTCGGGAATTGAGTTACTGGGACACACTGTATATGATGCGGTAACGAATGGGGATATTCATTATCAAGCGGTGAAATTGCTGGCGGATAAATATCCTTCCGCAGCCTCTACCGTGATCATGGATCTGACCGTAGAAGCGGAAGCTTTTGGGGCTGAGATTCATTTTTCACCCAATGAGGTTCCTAGCGTTATCGGGCGTTTGGTATCAAATCAGGAAGAAGTGGAGAAACTGGAAGTACCTTCTTTGAATAAGGGAAGGCTGCCTGAATATCTAAAAGCGAATCGAAAGATGTCACGGGAGGCTTCAAAACCGGTGATATCCGGTTGTATAGGTCCTTATTCGTTGGCAGGTCGTTTGTATGATATGTCTGAGATTATGATGGCTATGTATATCGAGCCGGATTGTATTAAGCTATTGCTGTCTAAGTGTTCGGAATTTATCAAACGTTATTGCTTGGCATTGAAAGAATCCGGAGCCAATGGGGTCTTGATGGCAGAACCGGCAGCGGGCTTGCTCTCGAACGAGGCTTGTTATGAGTTCTCCTCAACCTACATTCGTGATATTATTCAGGAAGTCCAAGACGACTCATTCGCCGTTTTCTTGCATAATTGCGGAAATACTGGACAGTGTACGGATGCGATGGTGCGCACTGGAGCTATGGGCTATCATTTCGGAAATGGCATCGATATGCTCTTGGCGCTTGAGCAATGCCCGAAGGATGTATTGGTCATGGGAAATATAGATCCTGTATCCGTGTTTAAGATGGCTTCCGGAAAAGAGTTGTACGAGACAACGATGGAGCTGTTGACTAAGACTGCCAAATATCCGAATTTCGTGTTGTCTACGGGATGTGATACGCCTCCGGAGATTCCGTTTGAGAATATAGAGATGTTTTATAAGGCTATTGGCGATTTTAATAAGATTGGAAAATGATAGAAAGCTATTTTCATAAAGGTGAGGGATATAATCCGTTCTTGATACGAGAAGGATGGCAGGTGGCGCAATTGAATCATGTTTCCGGTCATGGTCTTGATGATATTGAGCGGATCGAGGTTCATAAGTCCACGGATGAGGTCTTTATTTTGTTCAAGGGAAATGCGGTATTGGTTGAGGCTGTCGTAAATGGAGACAATACCACGTTTCATTGTGAAAAAATGCGAAAAGGGGTTACTTATAATATTCCGGCAGGTACATGGCATGATATAGCGATGGACCTGGATGTGGAGATCATCATTGTAGAGAAGTCTGATACGCATAAAAACGATTGTGAATACTTAAAGCTGAGCCAACAAGAGCGAAACGATTTATATGCGATGATAAATAAGTCGTTGCTGTAAGATAAAGATTATGGAAATGGAGGAAATGAGAGTTTACATAATATGGGGATTTTTGGGTAGTGGCAAAACTACGTTGATTAATCATTTATTATCTACTTATTGGGTGGATAAAAGGGTGGTTATCATAGAGAATGAATCTGGAACGACTTCCGTGGATAGTTTATTGCTACGTAGCAAGGATTATCATGTATGGGATATTACCTCCGGTTGCGTATGCTGTACGCTTCGCCATGAGCTTCCTCGTGTTATCAAGGAGATCAAAGAATCTGTTCATCCAGATCTTGTATTGGTGGAGCCTTCCGGTTTAGCTTCCTTGGAAGATTTGATACGGATGCCGGAGTTGGCGATAAACGGATTCATATCGTTGGTTGATGTGGGTATGTATCCGCTTTTAAGGCAGCTGAATCCGACTTTTTATCAACGGCAATTTGCTTTGTCGCCTGTTATCGTGTTGACAAAGACGGAACGGGTAGAAGCGGATGAGGTGGAGGCCGTACGGGAAGCTCTTTTAGGCATTCAAAATCAATCGAAAATCGTTTCGGACTACAGATCCTTATGCAAGAACGACTGGGATGAGCTTTGGGCGTATAGTTGTCATAATAGATGGGATGCTGGTGGTGTAATGTATGCGAAAGTGTCCGAGATTTCATACGGGGTTCAAACGATTTCGGTTACATCTCCATTTGACTCTTATTTTTTTGAACAGTTATTTAACCGGATAAATAACTTAATCCCGAAAGCGATCATAAGAGCCAAGGGGGTAATTCCGGATTCCGGCAAGTGGCAAAAACTGGATTATGTGAATGGAAAAGCCACATGGGAGGAATTTGTATTATCGGAAGAAGGGAGTGATAAATCATTGCTATCGGTTTGGTATGATAAATCGCAAGCATACGTGGCAGATTGGCTGGCCACCTTTGTTAATGCGACAGAAGAAACTTGTTCGATAGAGGATTTGGATATTGACGATACTGAATTATATCGTTACTTAGGTTTTGATACCTCAAGCCCAGATGCGTATCTGCTAGACTTCATACAGCGTTTGAAGCAAGAAGCCTTATCCATTTGTGTTCCTCGATTCGGGTATCGCTTACTTCCCGGTGAGGCCAAAGATAAAAGGTCTGTTGTATTATCCGGACAGACATTTACCCCGGATGGAATCATTGTCCGTTATTTGCGGGACAGCGATTTCTTTGCGACTATCGTAGCCTCGGTAGGAGCGGAGCTTGATAAATGGATAACCGAAAAAAGATCCGGAGGCGATGTGATGGAGGCTTTTGTCGCTGACGCCTTGGGGTCGACTATCGTAGAAGCTATTGTCTCTTGGGGACTTTCTCGATTGGCAGCTAAGATGGGAAAACTGGAATTTAAGATTAGTAACTCATACAGTCCGGGATATTGCGGTTGGGATGTTGCGGAACAACGGTTGTTTTTTTCGCTTTTACCGGATAAGTTTTGTGGTATTTCACTCACCGATTCATGCTTGATGCTTCCTATAAAATCGGTCAGTGCTTTGGTTGGAATCGGTAAAAATGTCGAGAAGAAGCCTTATGGCTGTGCGATCTGTAGGAAGAAGGATTGCTTTAAGAGAAAGGAGGTGAGGCAGTTGGTATAATAGTGGGTAATTTTAATGGCGTTTATAGTATTAATATTAATTATTCAACCTAAATATAATATATTATGGAGTTTTCAAAAATGATGGTATTGCCCATCGCCTTAATTTCTTTTTTGCCGTTGTCAACGGACTTGAGAGCGGAAAGTCCTAATACGGTCAATATTTCCCAACAGATTAAAAAATTAGTAACAGGAGTTGTGGTTGATGCTGCCGGGCTACCTTTGATCGGTGTAAATGTTAGCGTTAAAGGTACCACGGAAGGTACGATTACGGATTTGGATGGCAAATTCAGTTTGAATGCCTCTTCCCAATCTATATTGATTGTTTCGTATATAGGTTATAAGACAGTGGAAGTTCCGGTTAATGGGAATCTGAAAATTGTATTGAAAGAAGATTCTCAAGCATTGGATGAGGTTGTGGTTGTTGGATATGGCGTAGCTCGCAAGTCCGATTTAACAGGAGCCGTAGGCCAAATGGGAGATAAAGAAGTGCAAAAGAGACAAGTAATAAATCCAGTTGATGCTCTTTCTGGTAAGATAGCCGGTGTAGTTATTAATAATAACTCAGGACGTCCTGGAGGATCTATTAGTATTAATATTCGTGGTTTTAATTCTATAAATGCTTCAAATGAACCTCTTTTTGTGGTGGATGGTATAGTTGGCGCAGACATAGCAATGATAAATCCAAATGAGATTGAGTCAATGAATGTGCTGAAAGATGCTTCTTCTACTGCTATTTATGGAGCACGTGGTGCTGGTGGTGTTGTGATTGTTACAACTAAAAAAGGTTCTTTTAATTCAGGTACCAGTGTAAGTTATAATTTTAATTTAGGTATTAGTAAAAGCCAAAAGAAGTTGGATTTGTTGAATTCGAATGAATTTATGCAAGTTCTTAATCAATCTTTTGCGAATGATGGTTTTGAGAAAGTTGATTGGCATAGAGTTAGTCCTGAATTGTTTGATCAAAATGGAACTCCAATATACGATACAGATTGGCAGGATGAGATGATGCGGACTGCATTCTCCAATCGGCATTATGTGACTGTATCAAATGGAACTGAACGTTCAAAAACGACTGTTTCGGCGGGTTATCAGAATGAGAATGGTATCTTGATTAACTCATGGTTTAAACGGTTTTCTGGTAAACTGACGAATACGTTTAAGGTAAATTCCAGAGTGGAATTAAATACTTCTTTGGCGTATAATAATGCGAAAGAAAGCCGATATGATGATTATGGTGTAGGTGGAATGACAGCTACCCGCACAATGATAGAATGTTTTCCTTTACTTCCTGTTCGTTATGCCAATGGCCGATATTCGAAGTTTGCAGATTTTAAATATCCATCGACATTGACGGAGGCAGGAAACCCCGTTTATAATGAGCGGGGAGAAAAAATGGTTGATTATAACAATTTGGGCGCATTTTGGGGATATGCAGATAACCCTGTACAGCAAGCTTTTGATTTTCAAAGAAAATTGACAACTGATCAAGTATTGGGAAATGCGGAGTTGTCTGTGAAAATTATAGATGGATTGGTTTTTCGTGCGAATGGGGCAGTGGAGGCTAAATGGAGCAGGGAAAATCGGTATACAGGTGTTGACTTGGTAGAATTTTCATCTGGAGGAGCTAATGCTTATATAGGAAATACGAATCATGTATATTGGCAAAGTGAGAACTTCTTGACTTACGATAAAAAATGGGGAGATCATAAACTGAATGCCATGGTAGGTGCTTCTTGGAACGGGGCTCAATCTCAATCTTTGGCAGGAAGTGGACAAGGATATACGTCTGATTTTTTCACTTGGAATAATTTAGGTCTTGCAGAAAAACCGGGAATACCGTATTCTAATTTTACGGAGTGGAGAATGAACTCATATTATTTCCGGGGTAATTATTCTTATGCAAATAAGTATTTAGCTACGGTATCTATGCGTTATGATGGATCATCTGTTTTCGGGGCATCCAATAAATATGCCTATTTCCCATCGGGAGCGTTGGCTTGGGTTTTGAAGGAAGAGGATTTCCTGAAAGATAACGATTTGATTTCAAACTTCAAGTTAAGATTTAGTGTGGGTAAAACGGGTAATGCTGGAATCGAGGCCTATTCTACTTTGGCAACATTGAATAGCACTGATGTTGTTTTTGGTGATAAATCACTGCAAAAAGGAGTGATTCCGGGTAGAATGCCCAATTCAAATTTGAAATGGGAAACAACAACCCAATATGATGCGGGATTGGATCTTGGACTATTTAATAACAGGGTTAATTTACAAGCCGACTTTTATTCAAAGAAAACAACAGATTTGCTTCTTCAGAAGCCTGTGAGTTGGGTAGCGGGATATGCTTCAGTCATGGATAATGTTGGTAGTGTGACCAATAAGGGTTTTGAATTGACGTTGAATACTCATAACGTTAAATCCAAAGATTGGAATTGGTATTCAACTTTGATATTTAGTTTGAACCGAAATAAAGTTGTCAAATTGGCAGGAGATGAATCTGATTTATGGGTTGGAAGTTTTATTGGTATAAATTATTTACTGGTAAGAAAGGGCGAATCTTTAAATAGTGTATATGGGTTGGTTCGTGATGGAGCTGGCACTTGGGGTACTGATGAAGTTGAAGAAGCTGCGAGGTATGGAAAGAAGCCGGGTGATAAAAAATATGTAGATAAGAACAATGATGGTGTGATAGACTATCAAAATGACGGTGAGATTTTAGGTAACGCATATCCGGATTTTGAGATGTCTTTCTCTAATACAATTACCTACAAAAATTTCGATTTAACCTTGGATATTCAAGGTAAATATGGAAATAAGGCAGTTAACATGACAAAGATAACTGATGAACAAAGAACATGGTATGCTAATTGTACCAAGAATGTATTAAATTATTGGACACCAGATAACCAAAATACGATGATTGAGCGTCCTAGAACATGTATGCCTTTTGGTGGAAGTGCCCAGGAGTTGCAGATTGATAGTGACTTGATTGAGGATGCGTCATATATACGATTTAAGAATTTAATGTTAGGCTATACATTTCCGTCCAATATCACACAAAAACTATTCATGAAGGGGTTGCGTGTATATTTTAATATTGAAAATTTCTTGGTAATTACAAAATATTCAGGTTATGATCCGGAAGTTTCAAATATGACAGGTCAAGGCGCAGAGTTTTATGCTCATCCGAAACCAATGAATGTTAATTTAGGATTGAATGTTACATTCTAAAATGAATATTAATTTAATAATTTGCGATCATGAATAAGATAAAGAAAATGATGTGTTTGTCTTTGGTGCTGTTAGGAATGAGTTCTTGCGAGAGTTTCTTGGAAACAGATCCTAAATCAACACAAACGGCAGATCAATATTATACGAGTGAAGTAGAGGTGCAAAATGCGATAAATGGTATTTACGCATGGTTAGGGTCTCCATTTTCGAAAGTTCAATTTGGAGAAGCTCCCATGTTTATGTTAGAATATCCTACTGGTCAGGGCAAATATACGGTTGGTCAGCAATCGTTACAAAATCCGGATTTTGAAAAACTGATATATTGGGATAGGATATATGTAGATACATGGTGGTCTTCCTCTTATTATGGAATAGAAGCCGCTAATATGGCGATTGAAGCGATCAAGAATTTGCCAGAAAATGCAAACTTGAATAGTTTATTGGCTGAAGCTTATTTTTTTAGGGCTTATTATTATTTTCGTTTGGTTCGGATTTTTGGGGATGTTCCTTTAAAATTGTTACCTACTGAAAATCCTAACGATGCTCTTGTCATAAAATCATCAGTTAAAGATATTTATGAAAAAGCGATTATTCCAAGTTTGTTAGAGGCGGAAAAGTTGGGGGTACTTAATGATCCTTTGTCCGGACGTATCTCGAATGAGGTTATAAAATCTGTTTTGTCCCAAGTTTATCTAACGATGGCTGGATATCCTTTGAATCAGACGGATAAATATGCATTGGCAGCGCAAAAGTCAAAGGAAGTAATTGAGTCTGGAAGTTTCTCTTTGTTTCAGTCGGACGATCAATTTACTTGGTTTGAGAAATTCAGACGTATGGATTATGACAATCAGGGAGAATATATATTGATGGCAAATTACGGGAATTCGCCTGCTCCCCGTCAGAATTATTCTCAGCTATTATTACCTGTTGGTGTTAATGAACTTACAGGAATGATCCAGTTTGGAGCGTTAATGCCAAATGCTAATTTTATCTCTTCTTTTGAGTCGGAAGATTTGAGGGCAAAAGAGAAAGGTTTTATCTTTACGGAATATCCTTCGATGAATGATCCTGAAAAAATGTTGACTTTTGAGCCTTCAATCTATAAGTTTTTTGAGCCATCTTTAGTGGGACAAGGAGAACTTTGTGGAAAAAGTTTGCCGTTAATTCGTTATGCGGAGATGCTTTTGACGTATGCGGAAGCTTCCGCCAAATCTGGAAGTATTGATAATTTGGCTATTCAGGCGGTAAATGGGATCCGTCAGAGAGCTGGTTTACCGTTGCTATCAAGTCAAGTAACATCAAATAAGGATTTATTCATTGACGAAGTGAGAAAACAGCGTGTTTTTGAATTGTGTTTTGAGGGGGTTGCATTTTTTGATATGGTACGGACTCAGGAGATTTGGGATTTCAATACGAGAAAATTTGTTCCTTTAAATGGTTATGTACTTCCTTCAGGTGCGACGTTCGATGTGAATAAGCATTGCTTATTCCCGATACCGTTGAGAGAGATTCAAATTAATCCGGATCTGAAATAGCTATTGTGGAAGAGGTATTTTGTGAGTAAGGGAGAATACTCTTACTCATGGAATGCTTTATAGAATGTGGTTTTTTGTGCTGTTTGAATATTTTTATTATTTAAAAAGTCTATAAGTTATGATTTTTAGAAAAATACGATCGTTTACTAAATTTGATTTTCTTGTATTGTTTGTGCTGTGCTCTTTCAGCTTATCTGGACAAATAAAGAATGGAGTTCTTATTTGTCCAGATTCAACTTTTCAATCTCTGAAGAGGCTTTCGGAGTCTAGATTAAAAGGTGGTGATATCTTATTGTTTACTACTACTCATCAAGATTTGGCTTGGGCTGAGCATTTAGGTAGATGTATCACTTGGCGAGATACGCTTTGGTTAACTCCTTTTATAAATAGATTGGAGAAGGAGCCTGATTTTAAGATGGACGTTGAACAAGTTTCAATTGTAAAAGAGTATATTCATCGGCATCCGGATAAAAAGGAAAAAATCAACAAATATCTTAAAGAGGGTAGGATTTGTGTAGGTGCGACTTATAATCAACCTTATGAGGAATTATATTCGGGAGAGTCTTTAGCTCGACAATTCTATTTAGGCCAGCGTTGGATGCAATCAAATTTTGATGGATATACCTCAAAGTCCTATTTTAACGTGGATGTTCCGGGGAGAACATTGCAAATGCCGCAAATAATGCAAAAGGCAGAAGTGGATAATTTGGTGATAAGTAGGCATGGACGGGGATTATTTAATTGGTTTTCTCCTGATGGATCGAAAGTCCGCACATATAGCTCTGGCCATTATATATTTTTTTACAATGTATTGGCTAAAGAAGGTATTGTTGGTATTGACGAATTTTCGAGGGAAGCTGAGCTTTGGTATACTAAATACAATGATGTGAAAGGTGCGCGTCCCGTCATGCCAGCAATGCTTAATTATGAGTTTATTTGGGATCAGAAACCTGTAGAAAATTGCATTCCATTCATTACCAACTGGAATAGCATAAAAGAAATAAGGACGAAGGAAGGTAAATCAATGAAAGTCGATTTGCCTAAGTTTAAATACGCTATAGCGGACGATTTTTATAAATCATTGGATGAGTCAACGAAAAAATTGCCATATATAGAAGGCGAGCGCCCTAATGTTTGGTTATACATACATGGCCCTTCGCATGAGAGAGCTATAACTGCAAGTAGAAAAGCAGATGTGTTGCTTCCTAGGGTTGAAAAACTGGGAGTTTTTAGTTACTTTGCGGATAATAATTTTAATATGTACCCTGCGGAGAGATTAAATAATGCTTGGGAAGATAAGATTTATCCGGATCATGGATGGGGAGGACAAGGTGGAGATATTACAGATGCTATTTTTGAGGCTAAGTATGTCCACTCTTTGTCAGAAAGTGAGGCAATGGAAGATCTGCTGGTTTCTCATTTATCTCAAAATGTAAAAACGGAATTATCAAAAGGGCTTCCTCTTATTCTTTTCAATGATTTATCGTGGAAGCGGAATGGAGTTGTCGTGCGAAAGATCAACTTAGAACAAGGGTTTGCTAAAAATATAAATGTATTTACTCATGATGGAAAGAAAATACCATCACAGTTAGCAGAGGTTGAGCGTTATAAGGATGGTTCTTTAAAAGTGGCCTTGCTTTATGTTGTGGTGGATAATATTCCTTCTATGGGGCAGACTACTTGTTATATTAGATCTTCGAATCAAGCTTTGAACAATACGAATCGTTCGATAAATAGAGATGTGTTCGAAAATAGATATTATAAGATTGATTTTTCTCGTGGAGGAATTCAGCAAATATTCGACAAAGAGCTAGGTGTCGATTTAATAGATAATTCAAAGTTTAAGGCAGGGGAGGTTATCACGATGCGTTCTGTTGGTAACGGAGCTGGAGAATTTGATGAGATACAGCAGCCGGATATGGAAGGGTTTGATAAGACATCATTAAATGATGCCCGTTGGGAAATTACAGAGCAAGGGGATGTTTTTACAGCTTACAAATATCGGGTACCAATCAAACATGCGGTTGTGGAACAAACGGTACGGGTATATGAGCAAATAAAGAAAATAGATGTGGATATCTCACTATTGAATTGGGATAATACGTTATATAGGGAATTTAGAATGATGTTGCCCTTAGCGATGGAGAAGGCTACTGTAAAATATGAGGTGCCTTATGGAATTTTAACGGTAGGTAAAGATGAAATGGCCGGAGGTGCGGGTGAGCGCTATTTGGCGGATAACAGAAAAATACATCCTAGAGGGATTTTAAACTGGATCAGTGCTTCTGATGATAAGGTGAGTGTTACGCTTAGTTCATCTGTTGCCGCTGCTGATTTTATCGACCCGACGACCACTCCTTCTTCGAATGTAATATTGCAGCCGATATTGATGGCTTCAAGAAGAAGTTGCCATGGAGGTGGAAATGAATATTTGCTGATAGGAGATCATCATTTTGAGTTTTCAATAACATCTTCTTCCCCCAATGACGTTAGGAGTAATCAATTTGGATTGGAAGCAAATAGTAAGATCAAATCAGTTTTTAACCCTCGAACTTATAACAATGCTTCATTGCAAGAAGAACTGTCATTCTTAGAGATAGACAATGAGAATGTAGTGGTTAGTGCATTGAAAAAATGCGAGGATGATGATTCGATAGTTGTACGATTATATAATTTGAAAGATTCTGAACAGGCGGTTCGAATTCGTTTCCCAAGAGAAATAGGGGAGATCATTCAAACCAATATTTATGAGAAAGAGATGAAGAAGGTTTCAAAAATCATCTTGAAACCCTATGCTATAGAAACATTTAAAATTAAGTTAAGATGACACATAGAGAAAGAATTTTAGCAATTTTACAGGGCAAGCAACCTGATTTAGTCCCATGGTGTGGTGACTTAGATTATTGGGCGCATTCTTTAATAGCCCGAGGGCTTAAGCCAAAAGATTTCATAACGTCAGATGCTTATATGGAGTGGCATCGTGATTTGGGAGTAGGTTATTATTTACAGGGATACTTCCCTTATAAAGAGGTATATAATAATTGTGATGTTACGGAATGGAAAGAGGGTAATCGTAGATATAAAAGAATAGTTACTCCTTGTGGAACATTGGAGGAATGCTGGGAGTATATTGAAGACTCTTTCTCGGAAGCTCCTGTTGAGCATTTGATGAAGTCGGAAGCCGATATTCCTGCGATGATTTATATGTATGATAACATGTCTTTTGTGCCCGATTACAAGTTTGCGGAAAAACGAAATCTGCAAGTAGGAGATCAAGGGGTAACTTTGTGCTATTTACCAAAGAGCCCGTTTATGCATTTGGTGGCGTTGGGAGCTGGTATTGTGACAGTTACATTATTGGCTTATTCAGTACCGGAGGATTTTGAGAGACTATTAGCTAGTATGAAACGAGCTTTCGATATAGCGGCTCAAATTGCGATAGACAGCCCTGCCGAAGTGCTAATGATTCCGGAAAATTTATCTTCAGAAATGGTTGGAGACTTGTTTTTTCAACAATATATGAAGGCTTATCAAGAAGAGTGGACTGAAAAAATACGTTTGGCAGGTAAATACTCATATATACATATGGACGGAACGCTGAAAGGCTTGTTGAAGCAAGAATCTTTGGTTGGTTTTTCTGTATTGGAAGCTTTGACCCCTTCTCCGGTCGGAGATGTTTCAATGGAAGAAATGCTGCCTTTATTGAAAGATTCGAAAAGTATCTTCTGGGGAGGTATTCCGGGTGTTTATTTTACGCCTCATATCTCGGATGAGGAGTTTGATCTGCATGTCATAGAGGTGCTGAAAATTATGCGTACTCAGCCTCGTTTTGTTTTAGGTGTAGCGGATCAGGTTCCCCCGGATGGACTGGAATATAGGGTGAAAAGAGTAGGGGAATTAGTAAAACTGTATGGTGCTTATAATAAGTAGATTCGTGGTTTTAATAAATCAAAAATTGAGCGAAAATATGAAGGTGATTTTCTAAATATAAACACCATGAAAAAATTAAGAACATTATGCCTCGCAGCCTTCTTAGGAGGATTAGGAGTTGCGGCTTATGGGCAAAAAGAATCCTATTTTAAGGATGGACGCTTATTCATTATTAATTCGAGCCATCAAGATATCGCTTGGATGGATGATCCGGAAACCTGTGTAGAGTTTAGGGATGAGCATGTGATTACTCCCGCATTGAAAAGAATGGAGGAGTGCAAGGAGTTTTGCTTCTCTGTGGAGGATGCTTTGTCGCTCAAGGAATATTTGGGGAGGCATCCGGATAAGTATCAGCAGATTCTTCAATTCACGAAGGAGGGACGGTTGGAATGGGGTGCTACCTATAAGCAGCCGTATTTCTCGATGTATGATGGGGAAGCATTGATTAGGCAAACTTATTTCGGACGGAAATGGTTGAAGAAGGTGCTGCCGGGGTGTGATTTCAAGACGGCTTGGAATGAGGATGTACCTGGAATGGCATTACAGTTTCCGCAAATTTTGGCGAAGGCGGGGATTCCTTATTATCAGTTTAGTAGGCATGAGCCTGGTTTTTATAAATGGTATAGTCCGGATGGTAGTTCTATCTTGGGGTGGACTCCGGGGCAATATGAGTGTTCCGGCCGTCCTATCCGGGCCGCAAAGACGGAAGAGGCTCGGACGGATACCTTTGCGGTTTTGCTGAACAATTGGGAGGGGTACTTTAAGCAAAGGGATATTTTGCCGGGTTTCGCATATATTTATTCGTATGATTTCTCTAAGCCTCTGAATTATGATAAATATATAGAAGATTGGAATAGTACGGTACGTAAGAATAATGTACGTGGATTGCCTTATATACAATATGGCACGAATGAAATGGCCATGGATTATGTGACTCAGAACTCGAAGACGAAATTTGACAAGTTGCAGGGTGAACGTCCTAACGTGTGGTTGTATATTCATGGGCCGGCTCACCGACGTGCGGTGAAGGCGGCAAGGGACGCTAGTCGTGTATTGGCGGCGGCAGAGAAATTCTCGACATTCAACGCTGTCTTGGATCGTAGTTTTAGTGCTTATCCAGCTCAGTCTTTGTCGGAGGCTTGGGAAGCAGCTATCTATCCGGATCATGGCTGGGGTGGAAACAAGGGTGTGATTACCGACCGGCTTTTCCGCGAGAAATATGAGTTCGCCAGAGACCGGGGTAAGGAGATCTTGCAGAGTTCTACTCAATCGATTGCCCTGAAAATCAAGTTTAATACGGCTTATCCGTATGCGGTAACAGTGTTTAACTCTTTGTCGTGGGAACGGACAGATCCGGTTGTCTTTACCTTGGATGCTGAAGGCCGGGATCATAATCACCTGAAATTGGTGGATGAGCATGGTAATGACGTGGCATTCCAATTGGTGGATGAACATGAGTATAAGGGGAACCGGGATGAGATCTTAACTTTCCTTTTTGTTGCGGAGAAGGTTCCTGCTTTAGGGTATAAGACTTATTATTTGGTTGAAGGTGAGCGTGAGAAAGAGAATGTGATACCAACCGCAAATCCGGTGTATGAGAACCGGTATTACAAGCTGGTACTGGGTAACGGCGGAATAGAGAGCCTGTATGATAAGGAGATCGGAAAGGAATATATCCGGTCGGATAAGTTCTTAGGTGCCGAATTGTTCTCGATGAAGTCGGTAGGAAATGGTGCGGGTGAGTTTACGGATGTTCAACAGCCAACGATGGAGGGCTTTGAGAAAATGAGTGACTATCAGCAGAACTGGCAATGTGTCGAGACTGGGCCTGTCCGCGATGTATTTCAGGTTATACAACCGATGAAAGATACGCAGGTAGCTTTGCGTGTGATCCTGTATAAGACGATCAAGCGGATTGATATAGGGGTAGACCTAAATCGCTTTAACGGGGAGAATTGGAGAGAGTTCCGCTTGGCATTCCCGGTAGGAATGAAGGACGCAAAAGTGGCATATGAGGTTCCGATGGGAGTCGTAGAGGTAGGAAAGGACGAGATTGCCGGTGCGGCAGGTTTCTCCAAGCCGGAGCAGATCTATGATACCCCTTGTAAGGATGTGCATCCTCGTGAAGTGCAAGACTGGTTTTCTGTATCGGATGGAAAAGCCGGGATGACGATCAGTTCGGATGTGGCAGTCTTCGATTACATCGATCCTACCACAAATGCCGTGAGCTATCCGATCTTGCAGCCGGTTTTGTTGGCCTCAAGAAAGAGTTGCCATGGTTTGGGTAATTATTATTTACAGCCGGGTAATCATTCCTTCATATTCTCGTTGTTCACGCATGTGGGAGACTGGAAGGAGTCTTATCAGTCGGCTACGCAGACCAAGCAGCCGCTTCATGCGGTGATAAGCAAGCCGGGCAATCAGTTAGGCTATCTTGAGGAGCAAGGCAGTTTCGGAAAGGTACAAGGCGATGGGGTTATCGTAAGTACCGTCAAGAAATGCGAGGACGATGATTCTATTGTTTTACGTTGCTATGATATTGAGGGAAAAAATACGGAATGTACATTCTCTCTGTCTGAACCTATTAAAGCGGTTGAGCATACGAATATAATAGAGGAGGAGCCGGTGAGGATAAAATCTTCCGATAAGGGTTTCTCATTTAAGATTGGTCATCATGCCATTGAAACTTTTAAAATACATCGTTAGTATTTAAGGTAAAGATTGACTTTAGAAAGAATCTGTCATGTGTGTCCGAGGCGCATTATTGGCAGATTCTTAATTTTTTAGGACAATCTTTTGGCAGCCCTGCTGCACAACATAGTTCTCAAACACCGGGCGATAATTGCTTTTTTCCTTTACAATCTCTAATTTGCGCCCTCGTGAAAGTGATTCACGCCAAATAAACGTATTGTTAAACTCAAATAAATCCTGATATCATGAAAGTATACCAAACAAATGAAATTAAGAACATCTCTATCTTGGGAAGTTCGGGCTCTGGGAAAACCACTCTCGCTGAAGCTATGCTTTACGAGGGTGGAGTTATAAAACGTCGCGGCTCCGTTGAGGCAGGAAATACGGTGTCCGATTATTTCCCGGTTGAGAAAGAGTATGGATACTCAGTGTTCTCAACCGTTTTCAGTGTAGAATGGCAGGATCGGAAGCTGAATTTCATCGATTGTCCGGGTTCGGATGATTTCGTGGGAGGAGCTGTTTCCGCTCTGAATGTCACGGATACGGCACTGATGGTATTGAATGCCCAGTACGGTGTTGAGGTTGGAACCGTTAACCAGTTCCGGTATACTGAACAATTTCATAAACCGGTGATTTTCGTTGTCAATCAGCTTGATAATGATAAAGCCGACTATGAGGGAACCATCGCCCAGTTGAAAGACCGTTGGGGCAGTAAGATCGTTCCTATCCAATATCCGATTAGCTGCGGCTCTTCTTTCAATGCTGTGGTGGATGTATTAAAAATGAAGATGTATCGTTGGAAACCGGAAGGTGGAGTTCCTGATGTATTGGAAATCCCCGCGGAGGAAATGGATAAGGCGATGGAGTTGCATCAAGCCTTGGTGGAAGCCGCCGCTGAGAACGACGATATGTTGATGGAGAAATTCTTTGAGGAAGGTGCCTTGAGCGAGGATGATATGCGTGCCGGTATCCGTGCGGGCTTGGTTACTCGCGGTATGTTTCCGGTATTCTGCGTATGTGCCGGTCGTGATATGTGTGTTCGTCGTACGTTGGAGTTCTTGGGTAACGTGGTTCCTTGTACCGACAAGATGCCTCGTCTGATTACTACGGAAGGCGTAGAGGTGACTCCGGACTCGAATGGTCCTACTAGCTTGTTCTTCTTCAAGACTACCGTGGAACCTCATATTGGTCAGGTTTCCTATTTTAAAGTGATATCAGGAAAAGTAAAAGAAGGTGACGATTTGATGAATGCCGATCGTGGTTCCAAGGAGCGTATCGCACAGTTATTTGCGGTAGCCGGACAAACTCGTACCCCGGTTACGGAAATGGTGGCGGGTGATATTGGAGCGACCGTTAAGTTAAAGGATGTTCGCCGTGGTAATACATTGAACGGAAAGGGTTGTGATTATCGTTTCGACTTCATTAAATATCCGGATCCGAAATATCGTCGTGCTATCAAGCCGGTGAATGAGGCTGACGCCGAGAAGATGATGGAAATCTTGATACGTATGCGTGAGGAAGACCCGACATGGGTAATCGAGCAGTCCAAGGAATTGAAGCAGACAATCGTTTCCGGTCAAGGTGAGTTCCATCTTCGTACATTGAAATGGAGAATCGAGAATAATGATAAATTGCCGATCGAATATCTGGAGCCGAAGATCCCGTATCGTGAGACGATTACGAAAGCGGCCCGTGCGGATTACCGCCATAAGAAACAATCTGGTGGCGCAGGCCAGTTCGGTGAAGTTCACTTGATTATCGAGCCTTATTATGAAGGTATGCCTGCTCCGGATACCTACCGTTTCGGCGGACAGGAGTATAAGATGAATGTTCGTGATACTCAGATAATTGATTTGGATTGGGGTGGTAAAGTCGTGTTCGTAAACTGTATCGTTGGTGGTGCTATCGACGCTCGTTTCTTGCCGGCTATCCTAAAAGGTATCATGGCTCGTATGGAGCAAGGGCCGTTGACGGGTTCGTATGCTCGCGACGTGCGTATTTGCGTATACGATGGTAAGATGCACCCGGTAGACAGTAATGAGATCTCTTTCATGCTTGCCGGACGTAATGCTTTCAGTACTTCCTTCAAGGAGGCTGGCCCTAAGATCTTGGAGCCTGTTTACGATGTCGAGGTTTCCGTTCCTGCCGATTATCTGGGAGATGTGATGAGTGACTTGCAAGGACGCCGTGCCTTGATTATGGGTATGAATAGCGAGAAGGGATTTGAGAAACTATTGGCGAAAGTTCCTTTGAAAGAGATGTCTAACTATTCTACTTCACTAAGCTCCATTACGGGCGGACGTGCTTCGTTTACGATGAAGTTCGCTAGTTACGAGTTAGTTCCTGCCGATGTACAAGAGAAGTTGTTAAAGGCTTACGAGGCTACTCAATCAGAAGAATAGGTAAAGTAAAATGTCATCATAATTTTTTAATATTTAAAGTTAAACGAGAAAAGGCCGGCTTTGTGAAGAGCTGGCCTTTTTGTTATGTCTTTTTCATTAGGTTGTCGTGAACTTGTAATACCGAAAGTGTTCTTTTGTATCATCTTAAATAAGGAAAAGATGATATTAAGAAAGTACTATCCGACTATTGTCCTCTCTGACATCCATTTGGGATCGGAACATTCCCGGACGGAGGAGGTCACCCGTTTTCTCAAGCACGTAGATTGCGATCGATTGATTTTGAATGGTGATATCATCGATGGCTGGCAATTGAAGAAATCCGGTAAACGCTGGAAACAAAAGCATACCGATTTCTTTAAGGTATTGATGAAGATGATGGAGAAAAGGGGTACGGAGATTATCTATGTAGTGGGGAACCATGATGATTTTCTCGATAGCTTGGCTCCTTTTAAGTTCTCCAATATATCGATCGTAAAGGATTATTTACTGAAGACGAGACAAGGAAAACGCTATTTCGTGACACATGGCGATATTTTCGATACGGTTACGACCCATATGCGTTGGCTTGCCATGCTCGGGGATGTGGGATATACTTTTTTATTGTGGTTGAATAAGGTTTACAATCATCGTAGAGAGCGGCAAGGAAAACCTTATTTCTCTTTATCCCAAGAGGTGAAACACCGGGTGAAAAGTGCGGTCTCTTATATCTCGGAGTTTGAGAAAGAGCTGGTACGCTTAGCGGAGGCCAAGCATTTGGATGGGATTATTTGCGGTCATATTCATCAAGCGGCGAACGTATGGTATGGTAATGTGCATTATCTAAATTCCGGCGATTGGGTGGAAAGCATGACCGCTCTCGTGGAGGATGAACAAGGAGAGTGGGATATTGTTACATATAATAATAATGTACAACTATATGCGGATGCCGTATGAAAATTCTGTTTATCATACAAGGTGAGGGACGTGGGCACTTGACCCAAGCGTTATCCTTACGCCAGAAATTGATGGCCGAAGGACATGAGATCGTTGGTGTGTTGGTAGGAAAAAGCCCGGCCCGCCGTTTGCCGGATTTCTTCTTGAATAAGATACAATCGCCGGTATATCCGTTTGAGAGTCCGAATTTTTTACCGACGGCTAAGAATAAACAAGTGAGTTTGATGCGTAGCGTATTATATAATGTATTGCGTCTGCACAAATACATGGGAAGTATCCGTTATATCGACCGGATGATTCGGCAGACGGATGCGGATGTTGTCGTGAATTTCTACGAGCTGCTGACGGGGCTGACTTACTTGCTTTTCCGTCCGAAAGCGACGATGGTATGTATCGCCCATCAATATCTATTCTTGCATCCGGACTTCGTTTTCCCGAAGCAGAGCACATTGTCGTTGGCATCGCTACGATTTTTTACGAGATTAACGGCGATAGGCTCCGTCAAAAAATTAGCCTTGTCTTTCCGGAAGATGCGCGAGGCGCCGTTGGGAGGAATAGTCGTGGTTCCTCCTTTATTAAGGCAAGAAGTCTTGGATGCGGTTCCCTCGAACGGCAGTTATTTGCATGGTTATTTGTTGAATAGCGGGTTTAGTGAGGAGATCCGTTCTTGGCATTCCCGTCATCCTTCGGTTCCGATGCATTTCTTTTGGGATAAGAAAGATCAGCGAGCCGAGGTGAAAATAGACGATTGCCTTTCTTTCCATCAGCTGGATGATACGTTGTTTCTACGTTATATGTCGGGGGCGAAGGCTTATGCTACGACCGCCGGGTTCGAATCCGTATGTGAGGCGATGTATCTGAATAAACCTGTATTGATGGTTCCTACACATATTGAGCAAGCTTGCAATGCTTACGATGCCTCTTTGTCTGGCGCAGGCGTTGTCGCTGATTGTTTTGATCTGGACGTGTTATTATCCATTTCGGAAAGTCATGTGGAGAATCCGGTCTTCCGGCATTGGGTGAAACAGGCGGATTGGCTTATTCTTCGTGAGTTCCGTGAGGATTTGTTGCGTGAGGAACATCCGGTAACGAGCCTAGGGAGGATTACGACAAATTGGGTGGCGCGTCTGGGGAGATTCCTGCCTATCTAGGAACTTATAGCAGTACCGTGCTGTAGATGCAGGTGTGCCATGCTGATGGCACAGGCGTGCCACACTGATGGCACAAGCGTTTCATCAGCATGGCACAGATGTCTTATTTATTGAGCGCTTGCTCAATATCGGCGATGATATCATCGGCGTTCTCGATACCTACAGAGAAGCGGATCAAGTCCGGAGCCACGCCAGCCTCTATCAATTGCTCGTCGCTCAACTGGCGGTGCGTATGACTGGCCGGGTGAAGCACGCAAGTACGGGCATCCGCTACGTGAGTTACGATAGCGGCGAGTTTCAAGCTATCCATAAACTTGATCGCCACCTCACGTCCACCTTTCAATCCGAAGGATAATACACCGCAAGAGCCATTCGGTAGATACTTCTTGGCGAGCTCATGGTACGGATTGCCTTCCAATTCCGGATAATGAACCCAAGCTACCTTATCACATTTCTGTAGCCACTGCGCTACCGCCAAGGCGTTTTTGCAATGCTGCGGTACACGAAGATGCAAGGTCTCCAATCCCAGATTCAATAGGAATGCGTTTTGCGGGGATTGGATCGCTCCGAGGTCACGCATCAGTTGGCTAGTCGCTTTCGTGATGAACGCTAATTTCCCGAATGCCTTGGTATAGGTCAATCCGTGGTAAGAAGGGTCCGGTTGGCAAAGTCCCGGGAACTTCTCGGCATGCGCTTCCCAATCGAAATTGCCGCTGTCCACGATACAACCACCCACGCTCGTGGCATGGCCATCCATATATTTAGTCGTGGAGTGCGTAACGATATCCGCTCCCCATTCGAACGGACGGCAATTGATCGGCGTGGCGAACGTATTATCGACGATCAAGGGTACGCCATGATTATGGGCGATGCGGGCAAACTTCTCCACATCCAATACCATAACGCCCGGATTGGAGATCATCTCGCCGAACATCGCCTTCGTATTCGGGCGGAAAGCCTTGGAGATCTCTTCCTCGCTCGCGTCTTGATCTACGAACGTGCATTCGATTCCCAGCTTCTTCAAGGTAACGGCCAGTAGATTATAAGTACCTCCATAAATGCTGGTAGCGCTTACGATATGATCGCCAGCCTCGCAAATATTGAAGAAAGCGAAAAAGCTAGCGGCCTGCCCGGATGAGGTCAGCATAGCGGCCACGCCACCTTCCAACGCCGCGATCTTGGCGGCTACAGCCTCGTTTGTCGGGTTTTGAAGGCGGGCATAGAAATAGCCGCTTTCCTCCAAATCGAACAATTTAGCCATCTGCTCGCTCGTCTCATACTTGAATGTCGTGCTTTGATAGATCGGGAGGACACGGGGTTCTCCTTTCTTGGGTTGCCAACCGGCCTGTACGCACAGGGTTTCCGGTTTGAATTTGTTATCCATATAGGTTGTTTTTTTAATTGAATGTCATTTTAATCGCGAATGTACGGAAAATCGGTAAGAATTGTTCCGCTTACAAGATCTTCTTCTGTAAGATACTGAACCAAATGAAAGCGACGACACCTTTTAGCATGCTGGAAAGGCTGATCGCCCACCAAACACCCGTAATACCCAGTCCCGCTGCCGCTAGCCCGATGGCCAAAGGTATGCGTAAGGTGTTACACGAGATGCTGATGATCGCCGGCGGAACCGTTCGGCCGGTACCGTAGAACATGCCTTGCGTGGTAATCTCCAGCATCATGAAGATCATCGAATATCCGTCGATCCGGAGAAATATACCACCGGCCTCATAAGCGGCTTGCTCCGGCACGATCAGCGAGAAGACCTCGCTACCGTAAAAGACGAATAACAACGTGCAGAGTACACCGATGATCGAAGTCATTTTAAGCGTCGTATGATAAGCGGTCAAGATACGTTCTTTCTTGCGTGCGGCGTAGTTCTGTGCGGTGAAAGCGGAGAGGGCCGTACTGAAGCCTTGTGAGGTGTTCCATGCGATCGCCTCCATTTGTCCGCCTGCCGTAAGCGTCATCAAACCGATATGCCCTCCGTAGGTGGAAGCTGTACGAGCCATAAAAAGATTGATGATCGCGAAGAATGTATTTAATAACGCTACCGGCAGGCCCAATTGGAAGATCCGCTTGGTGTAACGTTCTTTTAAACGGACAAAGAAAGGGAATCCCCCGAACAATTTATTGCGGCATTTTAGCTGATAGACGAATAGTCCGCAAACCACCGCTTGGGAGATCCACGTAGCCCAAGCCGCGCCCGCCGTGCCCAAATGGAAGCCGAGTATAAATAAAGGATCTAGCACCATATTCAGTAAAAGACCTGTTCCGCTGATATAAAATGGAATCTTACTCAATCCCGCCGCATTATGAATCCCGGTAAACGCCGCCGAGAGGAAGATAAATGGGAATGCGGAAGCGACGATTCTCAAATATTCCACGGCGTTCAACGCGATCGGTTCCTCCAGTTTGTAGAAGCCGATAATCGGATGAGCGAGGACGAATAGCAAGAATCCCCAACAAAGCGAGAGGATCAAGGCGATCGTTAGGTTATGGGAAGCGAATCCTCGGGCATCTTCCACGTTTTGCGCCCCGATACTTTGCCCGACACTCACCTCCGAGCCTACTTTATTCAAGTAAGAGATCGAGTTCGTCATCCAAGTAAGGATACCAACGGCGCCGATAGCGGCTACGGCCTCGCTTCCCAATCGGCCTACCCAAGCCATGTCGGTGATGCTATAGGCCATTTGGATAAATGAGGTACCCATGATCGGCATCGCCAGATTGAATAGTTGCCGGGAGATGACCCCTTCGGTCAGATTTTTTGTTCCTTGCATGATCGTTTGTTTAAATGTGCGCGAAAGTAGAAATAATTTTGCTACCTTTAGCGACGTTAATCTTAAAGAATAGTATGATGATAACGAGACGGAATTTTTTGAAAGCGGGTGCCGCTGTGGCTGCGCTGAGTGTAGTACCGAACGGCTTTGCCTCTATCTTGGCTAAGAAAGAGAAAGCGATAGGTGTACAGTTGTATAGTGTCCGGGACGACTTGAAGACGGATTTTGACGGTACGATGAAGACTTTGGTGGATATCGGTTATAAACGGATGGAAGCCGCCGGTTACCGGGATGGCAAATTCTACGGGAAATCCCCGGCCGAGATGAAGAAATATCTGGCGGATCTGGGTGCCCGTATGGTAGGTTCCCATACCGGAAGCGGTTTGCTGGCGGAGGGTGATACCAAGGGATGGGACTTCTGGAAAAAGAATGCCGCCGATACGGCAGAGGTAGGCTGTAAATGGATTGTTCAGGCGGGTTATCCCTCCAAAGATATCAAGAGCCTTTCGGACGTGAAGCGTTTAGCGGATCAATTTAATAAATGTGGTGAGATCGCGAAGGCGAATGGGTTGCGTTTCGCTTTCCATAACCATGTGGATGAATTCCATGAGCTGGAAGGGAAGATCCCGTTCGACGTGATGATCGAGAATACGGACAAAGGGCTGGTTACTTTCCAGATCGATACGGCTCAATTAGTGTATGGCGGTTTTAAATGTCATGATTACGTGAACCGTTATCCCGGTCGTTTCGCCAACTGGCACTTGAAAGATGCGAACGCGGATGGAAAGGGCAGCACGGAGATGGGCGCCGGAATCGTAGACTTCAAATCCTTATTCGCTGTGGCGGAGAAAGCCGGATTAGAGGATTACTTCATTGAGCAAGAGCGTTATAATATGACACCGCTGCAAGCGATGAAACATGATTATGACTTCTTGATGAATGCTTCTTATGTGAAGTGGTAAACGGGAGTATAGGCGTAGCCTTATGCCAGTATCGGTATAAGGCTGCGCCTATATCAGTGTGAGGCTATGCCGATACTGGCGCAAGGCAACGCCAGTATTGGTGTTTTTTATCGGATAAACAGGAGTTCCCTATACTTCGGCAACGGCCACATCTGGTTGTCCACCATCAGTTCCAGATCATCGATATGGTCACGGATCTCATCCAAATAAGGGGCTACCGAGTCGTGGTAAGCGATCGCCTTTTCCCGCATATCGGTCAAGCGGTTCGCTTTCTTGCGGGCCTCTACCATCTCATCCACTTTCTTGGTCACGGCACAGATATGCCCGGCTATCTTACGAACCAAGCGACGGGGTTCTTCCGACATATCGCGGAATTCCGGGTCATCGCCGAATGTCTCTTTCAACTTCGCTATATTATCCAGCAATACGCTCTGGTAGCGAACGGCTACCGGGATGATATGGTTCAAGGATAAATCCCCTAATACCCGAGCCTCGATCTGTACCTTTTTGATATAGACTTCCCATTTTACCTCATTACGCGCTTCCAATTCTTTCTGGGTAAGTACGCCGGTAGACGTGAACATCTCGATCGACTCCGGTTTAAGATAAGCGTCATATTGCAAGGGAACACTATTTTGGCAATCCAGACCTCGCTTGGCGGCTTCCTCTTTCCATTCGTCCGAATAACCGTTTCCATCGAAGCGGATCGGCTTAGATTCCTTGATATAGGCTTTCAGCACCTTGAAGATCGCTACTTCCTTGCTTTTTCCTTCCGCTTGCAAAGCCTCTACGTCCTTCTTGAATTGTTGCAATTGATAGGCAACGGCGGAGTTCAACGCTAACATGGCCGATCCGCAGTTCACGGAAGAACCCGGGGCACGGAACTCAAAACGGTTTCCGGTGAAGGCGAAAGGAGAGGTACGGTTACGATCCGTATTGTCCAACAGCAGTTCGGGGATCTGCCCGAAGCCAAGATGCAAGCCCTTTTTATCGTCTACCTCGATAGCGTCCTCGATAGAGCTATTCTCGAACTTATCCAAGATATCACTGATTTGCGTTCCGAGGAAAGTGGAGATGATAGCGGGAGGTGCCTCGTTCGCGCCTAGGCGGTGTGCGTTCGTGGCGGAAGCGATACTCGCTTTTAATAAAGCGTTGTATTTATAAACGGCCATGATGGTGTTCACCACGAAGGTGATGAAGCGCAGGTTGTCCTCACGGTCTTTACCCGGAGAGAATAAGTTTACCCCCTTGTCTGTTCCCATAGACCAGTTACAGTGTTTACCGGAACCGTTTACCCCGTTAAATGGCTTCTCGTGCAATAATACACGGAAATTATGACGGCGGGAGACACGTTTCATGACCGACATCAATAATTGGTTATGGTCGTTGGCAAGGTTGCATTCCTCGTAAATAGGAGCTAGCTCGAACTGGTTGGGGGCTACCTCGTTATGGCGGGTCTTTACCGGGATACCTAGTTTATAGCATTCGGTTTCCAAGTCTTTCATGAATTCTTGTACACGAGAGGGGATAGCGCCAAAATAATGGTCGTCTAATTGTTGGTTCTTCGCACTCTCATGTCCTAGCAAGGTACGCTCGGTCAGTGAGAGGTCCGGACGAGCGGAATACAAGTCCTCGTCAACAAGGAAATATTCCTGTTCCCAACCTAGGTAAGTAATTATCTTATTGACATCCTCATCGAAATACCGATATACGTCTTTGGCGGCTTCTCCCAATACTTCGATAGAGCGGATCAGCGGGGTCTTATAATCCAGCGCTTCACCGGTATAAGCGATAAATACGGTTGGGATACAAAGTGTGTCATCTACGATAAAAGCGGGAGAGGAGGGGTCCCAAGCGGAGTAGCCGCGGGCCTCGAAGGTATTACGAAGTCCACCGTTCGGGAAACTGGAAGCGTCCGGTTCTTGCTGGACAAGCAATTTGCCGCTGAACTCCTCGATCATGCCACCGTTACCATCGTGTTCCACGAAAGCGTCGTGCTTCTCGGCGGTGCCATCGGTAAGCGGTTGAAACCAGTGGGTATAATGAGTGACTCCTTTTTCCAGTGCCCACATACGCATGCCGGCTGCCACATGATTGGCGATTTCCCGGTCGATAGGTGTGCCATTGTCAATGGCGTGGGTCAAGGCTTTGTACGTTTCCTTGGAGAGATATTTTTGCATCGCCTTCCGGTTGAAGACATTCTCGCCATAGTACTCAGATACTTTGTGTTCGGGAGTAACGGCTTCCACGGCCTTTCGGTTGGATGCCTTCTCCACAGCATTAAAGCGTGAGATTGACATTGTTGAATTGTTTTATGTTTTTACGACGCAAAAATACAAAACAGTTGACAATTGACAGTTGGCAATTGACAATTATTTAGTTTTCTCTATTAATTTGTCAATTTACTTCTCTAACTGTCAATTGCCAACTACTAACGGTCAACTATTAAAACAAACTCCAAGCCACCGTCAATCCCGCCATCACGATCGCTACCATGCTCATCAGCTTGATAAGGATATTCAAACTCGGGCCGGAAGTGTCTTTGAACGGATCGCCGACCGTATCGCCGACAACGGTTGCCTTATGCGCCTCGCTACCCTTGCCGCCGTGGTTTCCTTCCTCGATGAATTTCTTCGCGTTATCCCATGCTCCTCCGGCATTCGCCATGAATACGGCTAATACGAAGCCCGTGCTTAATCCACCGATCAATAATCCGACAACGCCCGTCACACCAAATATGAGTCCGGTTAAGATGGGGGCGATAATAGCTAAAACGGAGGGAAGTACCATTTCGTGTTGCGCTCCTTTCGTCGAGATCTCAACGCAACGGGCATAATCCGGTTGTGCCTCTCCAGTCAGAATACCCTTGATTTCCTTGAACTGACGGCGAACTTCCTCCACCATGTGCCCGGCCGCACGCCCTACAGCGTTCATCGTAAGGCCACAGAACATGAATGCCATCATGGAACCTAGGAACATTCCGGCTAAAACCTTAGGATTCATTAAGGTAACATCATAATATACCATAAAGTCCGAGAATGAGGCTTTAGATATTTCGATACTCCTGCCATCGGTAAAGTTCAGGACGGTCTCTCCTAAACGGAGCAAACCGATCTTGATCTCTTCTACATAAGAGGCCAACAGAGCCAAGCCGGTTAACGCGGCGGAACCGATAGCGAAACCTTTACCTGTAGCGGCAGTCGTATTTCCTAATGAATCCAATGCGTCTGTACGCTTGCGGACTTCTTTCCCTAGGTTACACATCTCGGCGTTGCCTCCGGCATTATCCGCTATGGGACCGTAAGCGTCTGTAGCCAACGTAATACCTAAGGTCGATAGCATACCTACGGCCGCTATACCGATTCCGTATAATCCCATGCCCACGTTCGTGAAGTCGAATCCGGAGGCGAACAAGAAGGAACAAATAATACCGACCACGACGGCAAGTACCGGGATGGCCGTAGAGAGCATCCCCAGTCCGAGACCGGAGATAATAACCGTTGCCGGCCCAGTCAGTCCCGCTTCGGAGACGAGCCGGGTCGGTTTATAGGATTGGGAGGTATAATATTCCGTCGCCTGCCCGATCACGATTCCGACTAGCAGACCTACGATCACGGAACAACCGATCCAGAACCAATTCTCCATGCCTAATACATAAAGAATCCCGAACGTGGAGATAGCGATCAATACGGAACTCAAGTTCGTTCCTATGGCTAAGGCTTTCAATAGTTGCTTGATCGTTGCGTTCTCATTCGTACGGACGGCGAAAATACCAATAATAGATAAAATGATACCGACAGCGGCGATAAGCATTGGGGCGACAACCGCCTTATATTGTAATTCTACGCTTCCGGAAGAAACGAACGCGGCGGCTCCCAATGCGGCGGTCGCTAGGATAGAACCGCAATAAGATTCATATAGGTCGGCTCCCATACCGGCGACGTCACCTACATTGTCGCCTACGTTATCGGCGATTGTCGCCGGGTTACGAGGATCATCCTCCGGGATCCCAGCCTCAACTTTACCTACTAAATCCGCTCCGACATCGGCGGCTTTCGTATAGATTCCTCCTCCCACACGTGCGAACAAGGCTTGCGTGGAGGCACCCATTCCGAATGTAAGCATGGTTGTCGTGATAATGGTGAGTTTATGAGTCGGGTCCAAAGCCTCGTCTGGGATGAAAGCATTTAACAGGATATACCAGAATGAGATATCCAGCAATCCAAGTCCTACAACGACTAAGCCCATGACCGCCCCGCTTCGGAAAGCGACTTGTAAACCTTTGTTCAAGGAAGTGCGGGCCGCGTTCGCTGTACGGGCCGAGGCATAAGTCGCTGTTTTCATGCCTAAGAAGCCCGCTAATCCTGAGAAGAAACCTCCTGTCAGGAAGGCGATCGGGACCCATTCGTTTTGAACATGGAAGCCATAGGCCATAATAGAGAATAAGATTACTAGGACAACGAAAACCGAGGCGACTACTTTGTATTGCTGTTTCAGATACGACATCGCCCCTTCACGCACAAAGGAGGCGATCTTTTTCATCAACTCAGTTCCTTCACTCTCTTTCATCATTTGCCTGAAGAAGAACCAGGCAAATGCTAGCGCTAGGACAGACGCTAACGGAATAATCCAGAAAATACTCGTAATCATAACATGGTAGATTTAATGTTATACTTAAGAAAACAATGTGACAACACCTTTGCTTTCCGTGTAAATGTAGCAAAAATAAAAGAGGATGGAAACTTTTTCCCTAATAATAATGTTTCTAATTAAAAAAAACAGCATATTTGTTACCAGATTAAGAGACAAGAAATAAATGGCAGAAGAGACAAACCATAAACCCTATAGGTTGGGCTTGGCGCTTAGCGGAGGCGGAGCGAAAGGTTTTGCGCATATCGGAGTATTCCGGATGATGGAGGAATGCGGGCTGAAGCCGGATATCATAGCCGGTACCAGTGTCGGATCCTTAATGGGCACCTTGTTTGCCGATGGCTATTCGGCGGCGGAGATCCAAGAGCTTTTTACCGGACGTGAGTTCTCGGAATTCGCCCAGTTGCAGATTCCTAAGGCGGGTTTGTTCGATAGTAAGCGCTTTCGTTATTTCTTGAGGCGACACTTGCGGACCAAGAACATCGAGGACTTGCAGATTCCGATGGTGATTGTCGCGACTGATTTGGATAATGGCGAAAGCCATGAATTTAGGAGTGGTCCTATTGTTGAGGCGGTGACAGCTTCTTGTAGTATCCCGATTATTTTCAGTCCTGTAGTCATCAATGGCGTTCATTATGTGGATGGAGGATTATTTCACAACTTTCCGGTCTCCATCATCCGTGAGGAATGTGAGCGTATTATCGGGGTGAACGTAAGCCCGTTGATCCCGCAAAAATATAAGCAGACCATATTCCATATCGCCGAGCGCTCTTATCATTATATGTTCCGGGCAAATACGCTGGAGGATCGAGAGATGTGTGATGTCTTAATAGAGGCGGAGGAGTTTGGCTTATATAAGACATTCGATCTTGAGAATGTAGACGTGATTTGTAATATTGGCTATTCCGCCGCTGCCCGTTGCTTTGAGAAAGTGTTGGATGAGAATAAATATGAAACCTTGGTGAAAGCGATCGCGGCAAGAAAGAAAGGCCTGATGCCGTGACAAATCGTCTGTCTGGACAAAGCGCTTTCCCACAAAAACTTTATATATAGATGAACGCAATGGAACAAAAAAACAAGATGGTAATTTATCAGGTATTCCCGCGTTGGTTTGGGAATCTGCGACCATCTCCTGTAATGAATGGTAGTTTAGCCGAGAATGGAGTGGGTAAGTTTTCGGCTTTTACTCCTTTGGCTTTATCCAAAATCAAAGAACTAGGTGTTACTCATGTATGGTATACAGGGGTGATAGAGCACGCTACAAAAACCGATTACACCATGTTTGGCATCCGGAAAGACCATTCTGCCGTAGTAAAAGGTAAGGCCGGATCTCCATATGCTATAAAAGATTACTATGATATAGATCCGGATTTGGCGGATAATATCCAGAACCGTATGAGTGAGTTCGAGGATTTGGTGAAACGTACGCATGAGGCTGGGATGAAGGTTATTATCGATTTTGTACCCAACCATGTGGCACGTCAATATTTCTCGGACGCACGGGAACCTTTCGTGGAGGACTTAGGTCAAACGGATAATGTGTCCAAGGCTTTTGATGTGAATAATAACTTTTATTATCTTCCGGGACAGACCTTGACGCTTCGTTTTGATCCGCAGCGTGAGGAGGATTTTGCCTATAGTGAGTTTCCGGCGAAGGTGACCGGTAACAATCATTTCGATGCCTATCCAAGCCAGAACGATTGGTATGAGACGGTGAAGCTGAACTACGGCGTGGATTATATGCACGGTGGTGCTTGCCATTTCAATACCATTCCCAATACGTGGGAGAAAATGTTGGAGATCTTGTTGTTCTGGGCTGATAAGGGGGTGGATGGTTTTCGTTGTGATATGGCTGAGATGGTCCCGGTAGAGTTTTGGAACTGGGTGATTCCTCAGGTGAAGAAGGTGCGTGATGTGATCTTTATAGCGGAGGTGTATAATCCGGATGAGTATAGGAATTATATTTATACGGGACACTTTGATTATTTGTATGACAAGGTTGGTCTTTATGATACGGTTCGTGCGGTGATGTGCGGACAGGCTCCGGCTAGTAATATATCGCATTGTTGGCAATCGTTGGAGGGAATCCAGAAAAATATGTTGAATTTCTTGGAGAATCACGATGAACAGCGTGTCGCTTCTGATTTCTTTGCGGGGGATGCTCGTCCGGGTATTCCGGGCATGATTGTCTCCGCTGCCATGAATACGAATCCGGTTATGATCTATAGTGGTCAGGAACTTGGCGAAAGAGGAATGGACGCTGAAGGTTTCAGTGGACGTGATGGCCGTACGACCATCTTCGATTATTGGAGCGTCGAGAGTTTGCGAAACTGGAATAATAATGGACTCTTTGACGGGGCTAAATTAACGCCGGCAGAACGCTCGTTGCGTGAGATGTACGCTAAGTTATTGAATGTGGTACGATCCGAGCCGGTTATTGTCGAGGGAGCGTTTTATGATTTGATGTACGCGAACTCCGGTAATCCTTATTTCAATCCGAACCGTCAGTATGCGTTCTTGCGCAAATGGAAGAACGAGGTACTTCTGGTTGTCGTGAATTTCGACCGTGCCGACCAATGTGTATGGGTAAATATCCCGGTCGAGGCATTCAAGGCTCTTGATTTTGAGGATAACAAACCGGCTGAATTGACCGACTTGTTAACCGGGGAAACGACTATCAGTACGCTAACAGACGCTTATCCTTATCAAGTGAAACTCCCTGCTTATTCCGGTAAGATGCTAAAGTTCTCTTTTCTCCATAAATAAGAGCTTTCTTGAAAAGTTTAGGTGTGCTGTATAGATAATTCGTTGGTGGAGTTAGGTGGTTGATACGGGACATCTAGCTTCATCGGGCAAGTAACTTAAGTGAAATGGCAAAGTAACTTAACATACTTGCCCGATGAAGCTAGATGACTTTTTCCTTTGATTTAAATGAAAAGAAGGGAAGCCATATAATAAATGCCAGCCGCTAAAAGCCCACTTACCGGGATCGTAAGAACCCATGCGGTCATCAAGCTTTGAGTTACTCCCCAACGAACGGCTGAAAGACGTTTGGTCGCACCAACTCCGATAATAGCCCCTGTAATTGTATGCGTGGTACTGACTGGGATCTTCAGAAACTCCGTAAGGTACAAAGTGAAGGCACCGGCTGTCTCAGCGATAACCCCTTCCAAGGGGGTTACCTTCGTGATTTTAGTACCCATTGTCTTTACTATTTTCCAGCCACCGGACATGGTTCCAAGTGAGATAGCGGTGAAACAAGAGAACGCTACCCAGTCGGGTAAATCGGAAATACTATTTATCCCCATTCCCAATCCCTCGGAGTGGGCTGCGATTAGGGCCGCGGCGATAATACCCATCACTTTTTGGGAATCATTCAATCCATGCCCGATACTGAATAAGGCGGAAGATACGAGTTGGAGTTTCTTGAACCATACCTCTGCCGTATGAGGGTGCACTCTTTTGCACATATGAAGCACTAATAAGGTAAACCCGAAAGCGACAATCATGCCTATGAAGGGAGCAAGGAAAATGAAAGCCGCTATTTTTAGGATAATGTTCAATTGGATCGCTTCAAAGCCGTGTGCCATGATAGCCGCTCCGGCGAATCCTCCGATAAGGGTGTGGGAAGAAGAGGAAGGAATGCCTTTCCACCAAGTGAACAGGTTCCATGCGATAGCGGCGATTACCCCGGACAGGATAATAGGTAATGTGATATACTGCTCTACTACGGTTTTTGATACGGTATTGGCGATACCGAATCCCCCGATTATATACTTAGCGATGAAAAATGCGACGAAATTAAAGAATGCTGCCCATATTACAGCCTGAAAAGGGGTAAGGACCTTGGTCGATACAATGGTCGCTATCGAATTTGCCGCATCATGAAAGCCATTGATATAATCGAATATCAGAGACAGAATGATGATAATCACTAATAATTCCATAATATAGCCCTGTTTTATGCGTACTTTACGATCAAGTTCCTTAATATTTTACCGACATGTTCGGCGGCATCCGTTGTCTTTTCCAACTCATGCATGATTTCTTTGATTTTGATAAGCTCTATACTATCTTTTTCTTCCTCGAAAAGCTTCGTGATAAAAAGCTCATATACGTCGTCCGCTTGGTTTTCTATGTCATGTAGCTTGGTACAGTAATCACGTAACGTAGTCGGTTTCTTGCGAAAAGTCTCGAGTTCATCCATCGCTTTGCTGATATAGTGCGCCTCTTGTTGAATGAGTAAACTCAATTCTTTTCCGCTATCAGAGATGGGGCGTGGGTTATAGATGGTAATACGTTTGGCGGAACTGTTTATTCCATCAATAACATCATCTATGGATGAGGCTAAGTCGTGAATGTCTTCCCGATCGAAGGGGGTTATAAATGTCGTTCCTAGTTCATCAAAGATCAGATGGGTCAGTTTGTCCCCCTCCCGTTCCTTATCCTTGATTAGCTTATAATAATTAGCTCTTTCCGTAGGAGAATCATGTCGTAAGCTTTCTACCAGAATGCTGGAAGAGGCGGATAATATTTCAGACAATTGCTTTAAGAGTGGAAAGAACTTGGGTTCTTTGGGGGTGAATCGACTAAAAAAAGAATTTTTCATACATGTATATATTAAATCGTTTTTAAATACTTGGTTGTTGAATGAAAGTTTGTTATCTCTGTTTCCGTGCTTTTTGTTTTGCCCGTACTACCTCTATTACGGCAGGAAGTATGGATATGAATATAATTGCTATGATCAATACCTTGAGGTTCTGCTGTACGAAAGGAAGATCTCCGAAAAAGTATCCCGCATAGCAGAAAAGCAGCACCCAGAAAGCGCCGCCTATCAGGTTGTAGATCATGAAATAGTAATAATGCATTTTACCCATGCCGGCTACAAAGGGAGCGAAAGTACGGACAATCGGTACGAATCGGGCGATGATTATGGTTTTGCCTCCATATTTTTTGTAGAACTCATGCGTTTTGTCCAAATGGCTTTTCTTGAATATCTTGGAGTTGGGATTGTTAAATAGTTTACGACCGAAAAAATGACCTATCATATAATTACAGGAGTCTCCCAATACTGCCGCCGCGAATAATATCAAGGCTAAGAGATTTATCTCTAAAGGCATACCGGGTAACGCTGTTATCGCTCCGGCGACGAACAAGAGGGAATCCCCGGGCAAGAATGGGGTGGCTACCAATCCCGTTTCACAAAAAATGATTAGGAATAATATCGCATAGGCCCAAGTATGATATTCTTGTACGATCTCGATCATATGCTGATCGATATGTAAGATGAAGTCTAATAAAAATTCCATTTTAGATTGATTATTAATTGATAAGAACTAGCCTATATGACCCAATAAGAAAACAAAATAGATGTTTATTCTGTTCCCTTTGAGAAATCTAGAAAATAAGAATAGTGAGAAAGCAGACATTAAAGTGCTATCTTCTACTTTTTTGATGGAAATAAGGGGGAAAGAGAGTTTAAATGAGAATACGTCTTAGAGTATAGATATAGTACCCATAGGAGAACTTAAGGGGATTTATACAAAATGAAATGAATGTTTGTCTTTCTTTAGGATATTGAGTTTTTATAAACCGTACGATCCTTTCCGCGGATGAGGATAGGTTTGTCCTTGAGTTTTTTGATGTGGAGATGTTGCGGAATAGTGAAGCCCTGATATAGCCATCTTCCATCTTATAGCTTTGTTTTCCGTTGTATAGCTCTTTTTCGTATCGTTCGATATCTGCTTGGGGGATATTGTATTCCGTCTTGTCTTCATTCGGAGAGTACATGGTGTAAATATCGTTGTATTTCTGTTGGTTCTCGGGAGTTGATGAAGAACCCGAAGTCAGAAATACACTTACCAATACGAAGAAATAGAGTAAATACTTCATCATTGCGGTTGCAAATATAGAAAGTTTTCCAAATATAAAGAGGTTATTGTAAATAAGTTTTGTACTTTTGCGGCACAATTCAAATCTATTCACTTTAAGATAAATATTCGGAATAATGAGTGCACAAACTCCTTTCTTGGTGTTTTCGGGAACGAACTCCCGGTATCTTGCAGAGAAAATTTGCAACAGTTTAGGTTGTCCTCTGGGACAGATGAATATCCAGCACTTTGCCGATGGTGAGTTCTCTGTTTCTTATGAAGAGTCTATCCGCGGTAGAGATGTATTCTTAGTACAATCTACATTCCCTAATTCAGACAATCTGATGGAGTTGCTTCTGATGATTGACGCGGCTAAACGTGCTTCCGCACATTCAATCATCGCTGTAGTCCCTTACTTCGGTTGGGCTCGTCAGGATAGAAAGGATAAGCCTCGTGTTTCTATTGGCGCAAAGTTGATCGCTGATATGTTGAGCACGGCAGGTATCAATCGTTTGATTACGATGGACCTTCATGCGGATCAGATCCAAGGATTTTTCAATGTTCCGGTGGATCACTTATATGCTTCTTCCGTATTCTTGGACTATATCAAGACGTCTTTACCTTTGGATAACTTGTGTATCGCGACTCCGGATGTTGGTGGTACGAAACGTGCCAGCAGCTATTCTAAGTATTTAGGCTTGCCGATGGTCATTTGCCATAAATCTCGTTTGCGTGCCAATGAGGTGGCCGAGATGCGTATTATCGGTGATGTGACGGGCTTGGATGTCCTTTTGGTTGATGACATGGTGGATACGGCCGGAACAATTACGAAAGCCGCGAACTTGATGTTGGAGAATGGTGCGAAGTCTGTTCGTGCTATCGCCAGCCACGCTGTGATGTCTGATCCGGCTTCTACTCGTGTAGATCAGTCCGCTTTAACGGAAATGATCTTTACGGATTCTATTCCTTACGCTAAGAAATGCGAGAAAGTAAAGGTGTTATCTGTCGCTGACATGTTTGCAGAGGCGATCCGTCGTGTATGTAGTGGTGAGTCTATCAGCTCTTTATATGCTATTTAATAGAATAAGATAGAAAAATAAAAACGGTCGCTTCCTTTTGGAGGCGACCGTTTTTTATTTAGAATAAATCTGAATATGTGTTACTTGGTCTCATCAATAATCATGCCGCTGCCCAGACATAAGTGATGGTCTTTGTCGTAGATTACACTGTATTGGCCAGGAGCGATACCTTGAATCTTTTCGTCGGATTCTACACGATATAGATCTCCGATACGACGGATGTAGCCATGCGTAAATTCCGGGGTATGACGGATCTTGAAAGTGATTTCTTTCTCACCCTCAAATTCTCCCCATGGATCTTCCGTGATGAAATCGAAGCCTTGCATATTGATCACCTTACCATATTGCGTTTCCGGGTCGTAGCCGTTGGAGACATAAATGATATTTCGCTTAATGTCTTTTTGGATAACGAACCAAGGGCCGCCACTTAATCCCAATCCCTTACGTTGGCCGATCGTATGGAACCAATATCCATTGTGTTTGCCCAAGACCTTACCCGTCTCTAGTTCCACGATTTTTCCCGGGCGTTTTCCTAAATAACGCTCTATAAAGTCGTTGTAGTTAATCTTGCCTAAGAAGCAAATGCCTTGGCTATCCTTACGCCTGGCGCTCGGCAATTTCTGGGCCTCGGCGATGGCACGTACCTCACTTTTCATTAAATGCCCGATCGGAAACATGAGTTTCTGTATCTGTAGGCGGGTGATTTGCCCTAAGAAATCAGTCTGATCTTTTACCGGGTCCTTGGCGGTAGAAAGCCATATCTTGCCGTCTATCTCCGTGGTCGTGGCATAATGACCGGTAGCGATCTTATCGAAATCCTTGCCCCATTTTTCCTCGAAACAACCGAACTTGATATATTTATTACACATCATATCCGGGTTAGGGGTAAGACCGCGTTTGACAGATTCGATCGTATAGCTTACCACCCGATCCCAATACTCGTCGTGTAGGGAGACGATCTCGAACCGGCATCCATACTTGCGGGCGATATATGAGGTGATCTCGATATCCTCTTCCGCCGGGCAATCGATATAGCCATCCTTGTCTTCCATGCCGATACGGATATAGAAGATGGTCGGATCGTATCCTGCCTCTTTGAGTTGATGCACTACGACAGAGCTGTCTACTCCTCCTGAAACTAATGCCGCTATTTCCATTCTCTTTTTTGTCTTTGCTTTTGAACTTACAAAAGTAGAGAAAAAATCTCAAACCTTTGATATTGACTGTATATTCTCTATCTTTGCGGTTGGCCCTTATTGGAATGCGGGCCTTCAAACTATGTACTTTAGATGTAATATATTATAGGAAAAGCAAATCGTAGTAAGTATGAAAAAAATAATGTTATCGCTTATGACAGCTATGGTTATGACGGCTTGTACAGGCCAACAGTCGGATACGGCATCTCAAAATTCCGATAAGGAGTTCAATTATGTAGTGGATCAGTTCGCTGATCTGGAGATTCTTCGCTATAAAGTTCCGGGTTTCGAATCCCTGTCCTTGCGACAAAAGCAACTATTATATCATCTTTCCGAAGCGGCCTTGATGGGACGTGATATATTCTTCGATCAGAATGGACGCTATAATCTGGCGATCCGCAGGACACTGGAGGCTATTTATACGAATTATAAGGGAGATCGGGAGGACCCTCAATTCAAGGCTTTGGAAACCTATTTGAAACGGGTGTGGTTCTCCAGTGGTATCCATCATCATTATGCGTTGGACAAGTTTGCCCCGGGGTTTTCTCCTGAGTTCTTGATGGATTGTATTCACCAAATCGACGCTAAGAAGTTACCTCTTCGTGAGAATCAAAACGTGGATCAGTTCATGATCGAGATCGCTCCGGTAATCTTTGATCCGGGCGTTATGCCAAAGCGTAGCGTACAAAGCGGTGACGGTGATCTGATCAAAGCATCTTCTAATAATTATTACGGGGGAGGCATCAGTCAAAAAGAGGTAGAGGACTTCTATGCGCAAATGAAAATGGGAAAGGATACCATTTCCCCGATTTCTTACGGGTTGAATAGCCGTTTGGTAAAAGAGAACGGTACGGTCGTTGAAAAGGTTTGGAAAGTAGGAGGGCTTTATTCCGCCGCAATAGAAAAAATCGTAGATCAATTGCGACAAGCCTTGCCTTTCGCCGAGAATGATACGCAGAAAGCGATCATTGGGAAATTGATCGAATATTATCAAACGGGCGATTTGAAGACGTTCGATGCTTATTCGATCCTTTGGGTAGAGGATACAGCTTCGGAGGTGGATTTCGTGAATGGCTTTATCGAGACTTATGGGGATCCGTTAGGAATGAAAGCAAGCTGGGAGTCTACCGTAAATTTTACGAATAAGGAGGCGACTAAGCGTACGAAAATCATCAGTGATAATGCGCAATGGTTTGAGGATCATTCTCCGGTAGATAAGCGTTTCAAGAAGGAGAAGGTGAAAGGAGTCAGCGCTAAGGTAATCACGGTATCTATGTTGGGAGGTGATTGCTATCCGGCTACCCCGATCGGTATCAATTTGCCAAATGCGGATTGGATTCGTCGAGATCATGGCTCGAAGTCTGTTACGATAGAGAATATCACGGAGGCTTATGATAAGGCGTCTCAGGGAAATGGCTTTAGCGAAGAGTTTGTATGGAGTGACGTGGAGCGGAACGGTATGAGGCAGTACGGTTTCTTAACGGATAATCTACATACGGATTTACATGAGTGTCTGGGACATGGTTCCGGTAAATTGCTGGAAAATACGGACCCGGATGCGCTGAAAGCCTATAGCTCTACACTGGAGGAAACCCGTGCGGATTTGTTTGGCCTGTATTATTTGGCAGATCCGAAGCTGGTGGAACTGGGATTGCTTCCGGACGGCGAGGCTTATAAATCGGAATACTATAAATATATAATGAATGGCTTGATGACCCAGTTGGTTCGTATCGAGTTAGGCAAGAATGTAGAGGAGGCACATATGCGTAACCGTCAGTTGATCGCTAAGTGGGCTTACGAGAAAGGGAAGAAAGCGAATGTGATCGAACTGAAAAAACGGGATGGAAAGACCTATGTGGTTGTGAATGACTATCCGAGGTTACGTGAGTTGTTTGGGACATTGCTTGCTGAGATTCAACGTATCAAGAGTGAGGGTGACTATGCGGCCGGAAAGAATCTTGTTGAAGGATACGGCGTGAAAGTAGATCCGGAACTGCATGCGGAGGTCTTGGAGCGCTATGCTAAGTTGAACTTGGCTCCCTATAAAGGTTTTGTCAACCCTGTGATGAAAGAGGTAAAGAACTCTAACGGTGAGGTTACTGATATTGTCTTGGACTATACGGAAGGTTATACAGATCAGATGCTTCGTTATGGCCGTGATTATTCTTTCTTGCCGACTTATAATAATTAATAGATGGAAAGTTTACAAGACGAGATAAGGGAGATCCGCAAGCAACTTCGTTTGGCGATGAACGGGGTGATTTCTACGAGTATGCGTGAGAAAGGTATCGTATATAAGTTAAATTTCGGGGTTTCATACCCCGAAATAAAAGAAATCGCCCGCAAGCATAAACCGAATGGAGAACTGGCGGCGGCTCTATGGAAAGAAGATATTCGTGAGTTTAAGATCTTGGCGACATTTCTCCAACCTGCCGAGACGTTGCCTTTGGAGGAAGCGAAACGTTGGGTCAAGGAGATTCCTTATTTGGAGATCGCGGAGCATTGTTGCCGGAACTTGTTCGTTCATCTGCCTTATATGGAGGACTTCACGTTTGATCTGGTCGCTGATAAGAAAAATGAGTTCGCTCGCACGGTCGCCTTTCTTACTTGGGCCGAGAATTTCAAGCGAGGTGGTAGCTTATCTTCTGTGGTTTTAGGATCTTTCTTGGCAGAAACCTTAAGTAGTCTGGCGGAGACTAAGGGTTTTAAGTCTACGCTGAAAGAGAAACAAGCGTCTATTCAAGCCATGAAGTTTTATGGGCGTCAATCCGAGGGGAATGCGGAAAGGATCCTAGACGGTTTCAAGGAATTTCAGGAGGCTGCGGGAAACACGCCGGAATTACAAGAAATCTATAATGAATTAAAATTCGAGTTTGAATATTATCGGTAAGGCTTTGCGTTTAAAATAAATGCGCTAACTTTGTCGTTTGTGCGGTCTTTAGGAGATGGAAGCGAAAGTTTATACGGAAATACGTGCGTTGTTTACCGAATATCTAACGGAGAAGAAACTGCGGAAAACCGAGGAGAGATATGCTATATTCAAGGAGATATGTGCTTTTCCCGGTCATTTTGATGTGTGTATGCTTTCGGATCGGTTGGAGCAAGACAACTTCCATGTCAGTAAGGCAACACTCTATAATACGTTGGATGTACTGGTTGATGCCGGTTTGGTGGTGCGTCATCAAATAACCGTCCAGTCGGTGCAATATGAGTTGAGGATTTATGCCGATACGCATTTGCATTTGGTTTGTACGAGATGCGGGGCCATCCGGGAGCTGCGAAACAGTGCGTTGAAAGCGGATATGAGAAACTTGAAAGTCTCTCGTTTTACGCCGGAGTATTATTGTTTGTACATTTATGGCCTGTGCAGTAAATGCAAGTTTAAGCAGCAAAGGTCAGTTAAATAAGAATATTAATAGCCTATAATAAATATAGAAAAGATGAAAGTAGACGTTTTGTTAGGATTGCAATGGGGCGACGAGGGCAAAGGCAAGGTTGTCGATGTGCTGACTCCGAATTACGATGTGGTAACTCGTTTTCAAGGAGGCCCTAATGCCGGACATACATTGGAGTTTAACGGGGAAAAGTATGTGTTACGTTCGATTCCTTCCGGTATTTTCCAAGGTGGAAAAATAAACGTAATCGGTAACGGTGTCGTTCTGGACCCGTTATTGTTCAAGCAGGAAGCGGAATCATTGGCAGCGAGTGGTCACGATATCACCAAGCAGCTTTATATCTCTAAGAAAGCTCACCTAATTTTACCTACTCACCGGATCTTGGATGCCGCTTATGAGGCCGCAAAAGGTTCCGGAAAGATCGGTACGACAGGAAAGGGTATCGGCCCGACTTATACGGATAAGATTAGCCGTAACGGTGTTCGTGTGGGCGATTTATTGCATAACTTCGAAGAGAAATATGCGGCCGCTAAAGCAAAACATGAAGCGATCTTGCGTTCATTGAACTATGAATATGATATAACCGAGATGGAGGCTCAATGGATGGAGGCCTTGAACTACCTCAAACAATTCAAATTGATTGATAGCGAGCATGTCATCAATAACTATTTGAAGGAAGGTAAGTCGGTCTTGGCGGAAGGCGCTCAAGGTACGATGCTGGATATAGACTTCGGTTCTTATCCATTCGTGACTTCCTCTAACACGATCTGTGCCGGATGTTGTACGGGACTGGGGGTTTCTCCCCGGAATATCGGTGAGGTATATGGAATCTTCAAGGCTTACTGTACACGTGTAGGTAGCGGTCCGTTCCCGACCGAGTTGTTTGATGAGGTGGGAGATAAGATCGGTCAATTAGGCCATGAGTTCGGTGCGGTTACGGGACGTAAACGCCGTTGTGGCTGGATTGATTTGGTAGCCTTGAAATATGCCGTGATGATCAACGGTGTAAGCCAATTGATCATGATGAAGAGTGATGTGTTGGATACCTTCGATACGATCAAGGCTTGCGTGGCTTATAAGATGAATGGTGTCGAGACTAATGAGTTCCCGTATGAGATCGATGATACGATCGAACCTGTATACGTGGAGTTACCGGGTTGGAAGACGGACATGACGAAGATGCAGAGCGAGGACGAGTTCCCGGAGGAGTTCAACGCTTACCTTTCTTTCTTGGAGGAAGAACTGGGTGTGCCTGTGAAGATCGTTTCCGTAGGACCGGATCGTGAACAGACGATTGTCAGATATACAGAAGAATAAACTCGTTATAAATCGTACAAAATGGCAGAAGACCACATTCCTCAAGGGGTGTCTCCTGCCATTTTTGTCTTTGGCAAACTTTTTGTCGTTGTTTTATAAAACTAAATAAGATAGAAATTTATGAGTATGTATTGGATTATATTTATTGGATTTGCGCTATTGAGTTGGCTGGTGTCATCCCGCCTTCAGGGCAAGTTTGAGAAGTATTCGAAAATCCCTATGCCGAATGGCATGACAGGAAAAGATGTCGCTGAGAAGATGTTGCATGACAATGGTATCTATGATGTAAAGGTGATTTCTACACCCGGACATCTGACGGACCATTACAATCCCGCTAACCAGACGGTGAACTTGAGTGAGTCGGTTTATTATAGCAATAGTATCGCCGCCGCTGCGGTTGCCGCCCATGAGTGCGGTCACGCTGTGCAGCATGCTACCGCTTACGCTCCGTTGAGAATGCGTTCGGCTTTGGTTCCGGTTGTTAGTTTCGCCTCTAATATCATGACATGGGTGTTGTTGGGTGGTATGTTATTATTGCATACGTTTCCTCAGCTATTGTTATTCGGTATAATCTTGTTCGCTACGACTACGCTATTTAGCTTTATCACGCTTCCGGTCGAGATCAATGCCAGCCAACGTGCTTTAGCGTGGTTGAGCAATGCCGGTATAACAAATGCTTATACGCATGATAAGGCAGAGGATGCTTTACGTTCCGCCGCTTATACGTACGTGGTCGCAGCGTTAGGTTCGCTTGCTACATTATTATATTATATAATGATATTCTTGGGGGGAAGAAGCAGGGATTGATAAGCCTCGGAGGAGGCTTTCCTCGGATGCCCATTATAAAGATGTTAGAATGCCCATTGTAAGATGCTTATAACTGCGATTGTAAGCTCCTTACAGTGGGCATTGTTATTTTCTTATTTATTTCAAGCAAAAACATTACCTTTGCGGACAGAATAATCATTTAAAACATAAGATCATGCAAAAACCTTCCATACCCAAAGGTACCCGGGATTTTTCGCCGGAGGAAATGGCGAAACGTAATTATATATTCAACACGATCCGTGAAGTATTTCACTTGTATGGCTTCCAGCAAATAGAGACTCCTGCCATGGAAAACCTTTCTACATTGATGGGTAAATATGGTGAGGAAGGGGATAAGCTCCTTTTCAAGATATTGAATTCCGGAGATTGTTTCGCGGGCATCTCAGATGAGGAGTTAATGGAAAAGAACCCGTTGAGATTTGCTGCTAAGGCTTGTGAGAAAGGCTTGCGTTATGATTTGACCGTTCCGTTCGCCCGTTACGTGGTACAACATCGTAATGAGATCAGTTTTCCGTTCAAACGTTACCAGATCCAACCGGTTTGGCGTGCAGATCGTCCGCAAAAGGGACGTTACCGGGAGTTCTACCAATGTGATGGCGACGTTGTGGGTTCTGATTCCTTGATCAATGAGGTGGAGCTGATCCAGATTATGGACGAGGTGTTCCATCGCTTTGGCATTCGTGTGTGTATCAAGATGAACAATCGTAAGATCCTTTCCGGTATTGCCGAAATCATAGGCGAGGCGGATAAGATCGTAGACATTACGGTAGCTATCGACAAGCTGGATAAGATTGGCTTGGACAACGTGAATGAAGAGCTTCGTTCCAAGGGTTTACCCGAGGAGGCGATCGAGCGTTTGCAGCCGATCATTATGCTGCAGGGTTCAAATCAAGAAAAGATCGCTACCTTGAAAGAGGTATTATCTGCGTCTGAGACTGGTTTGAAAGGTGTTGCCGAATTGGATTTTATCTTGGAGCGCATCTCTCATACGCCAATCCGTGCGGAATTAGAGCTTGATCTGACATTGGCTCGTGGCTTAAACTATTATACAGGTGCGATTTTCGAGGTGAAAGCCTTGGACGTACAGATCGGTAGTATCACGGGTGGTGGTCGCTATGACAACCTGACAGGGGTGTTTGGCATGGAAGGCGTATCTGGTGTCGGTTTCTCTTTCGGTGCTGATCGTATCTTTGATGTATTGAACCAATTGGATTTGTACCCGGAAGGGTCTTTGAAGACTACACAGCTTCTATTCGTGAACTTCGGACAGAAAGAGGAGATTCATTTATTGCCGCTGATCGCTAAGGTTCGCAAGGCGGGGATTCGTACGGAGCTATATCCTGAGTCTACTAAGATGAAAAAGCAAATGGGATATGCGGACGCTAAGAAGATCCCGTTTGTCGCGATAGTCGGAGAGAATGAGATGGCCGAGAATAAAATCAACTTAAAGAATATGCTCACGGGTGAGCAAACCCTTGTGACTATCGAGGAGTTGATAGAACGCTTTTAGAGAATAGTGGATTATGGAACACGGACTACACGGATGACACGGCAACACACGGATTTGTTAGTATTTATCCGTGTGTTGCCGTGTCATCCGTGTAGTCCGTGTTTAATGCTTCTAAACTTATAAATTAATGAAACGACCATGAAAATACCTGTTTTTATACTCTCAATATCTTTATACTTTTCTTCCTGCTCTTTCACCCCCCGTGCCGAGTGGGTAACGACAACCGAGAATACCCCTTGGGCTGAGCAACCCGATCTGATCTCCGCCCTTGCGGATACGATACCTAATATCGATATAACGATCCTAACAGAAAAGCATCAACAACAAATCGATGGTTTTGGAGCCTGTTTTAATGAACTGGGTTGGCTTTCCTTGAGTAAGCTGGAACCAAGTGTACGTGAGGAAATCATGGAAGAGCTTTTCTTCCCCGGAGTCGGAGCCAACTTCACGATTTGCCGGATGCCTGTAGGAGCAAATGATTTCTCCCGTGATTGGTATTCGTATGACGAGGTAGACGGTGATTTCACGATGGAACATTTTACCATCGCCAATGACCAACAAACCTTGATCCCTTTTATCAAGAACGCCCAAAAGTATCAGCCAGACTTACGCTTGTGGGCTTCCCCGTGGTGCCCTCCCGCTTGGATGAAATATAACAAACACTATGCCTCTGCCTATACGGGTGAGAATTATGACGAGAAGTATCGAAATGGCTTGCCGGCCGATAAGGTCGGCCATGAGGGTACGGATATGTTTATCCAAGACTCTCTTTACCTGAAAACCTATGCTCTCTATTTCTCTAAATTTATCGAGGCCTATAAGAAACAAGGAATTCCAATCTTTGCCGTAATGCCCCAGAACGAGTTCAACTCTGCGCAAATATTCCCGAGTTGTTGTTGGACATCGGCTTCTTTGGCTAATTTTGTCGGTAATTATCTCGGGCCGGCCTTACAGGATCAAGGAGTGGAAATTATGTTCGGCACGATGGAACGTGCGAATGAGTCGCTTGTTGATACGGTATTGACAGATCCTGTTAGTGGTAAATATGTAAAAGGTGTCGGTTTTCAATGGGCGGGTAAGGGAGCTATCGCCGGAATCCACAAACGTTATCCCGGGTTGAAGCTTTACCAAACCGAGCAAGAATGTGGAGATGGCAAGAACGATTGGAAGGGTGCCATGTATTCTTGGGGGTTGATGCGACATTTTCTGGATAATGGCGTTTCTGCCTATATGTATTGGAATATATCTTTGGAAAATGGAGGGATCAGTCGTTGGGGATGGGCGCAAAACTCATTGGTTGTCGTAGATCCGCAAACCAAGAGCTATCGATATACTCCGGAATACTACGTGATGAAACATGTCAGCCATTATGTCCAGCCCGGTGCGTATAAATTAGAAACGGAAGGAGCCTATACGAATCTGCTGGCATTCCGTAATCCGGATAACAGTATCGCCTTGATTATCGCCAATGAGACCAGTGATGATCATTCTCTTTCCATTCGCATCGGCGATCGAGTCTATACTCCGATCGTAAAAGCATATTCCATGAATACGCTGCTGGTCGATTGATTCTCCTTTTGAGAGATGCAAAAAGACAAGTTGTCAGTTATCTCTTCGGATATTTGTCCATTTCGTCCGAAATATTGTCAGTCGAACCCGGGTGAATTCGTTTGGCACACTATTCGCATAGGCTTAGGCGTGAACATAAAGTTCATAACTAAAAAAGTAATATTATTAACATTTAAAATACCAAGAAAATGAACATTAGACCATTAGCAGACCGCGTGCTGATTAAGCCGGCCGCTGCGGAAGAGAAAACATTAGGTGGAATTATTATTCCTGACTCAGCAAAGGAAAAACCTTTAAAGGGTGAGATTGTAGCCGTAGGTAACGGAACGAAAGACGAGGAGATGGTTGTAAAGGTTGGTGATAACGTATTGTATGGTAAGTATGCGGGTACGGAAATCGAACTAGACGGTGAGAAATACTTGATCATGCGCCAAGCTGACGTTTTAGCTATTATCTAATTCATTTTTATAAACAACAATATTAAAAAAGAAATACAATCATGGCAAAAGAGATTAAATACGATATGGATGCCCGCGACCTTTTGAAGAAAGGTGTGGATGAGTTGGCTAATGCCGTTAAGGTAACATTAGGCCCGAAAGGTCGTAACGTAATTATCGAGAAGAAATTCGGAGCTCCTCACATCACGAAAGATGGTGTAACGGTTGCTAAAGAAGTGGAATTGACTTGCCCGTTCGAGAACATGGGTGCTCAATTGGTTAAGGAAGTGGCTTCCAAGACAAACGATAACGCCGGTGACGGTACGACTACAGCTACGGTTTTGGCTCAGTCTATCATTGGTGTTGGTTTAAAGAACGTTACTGCCGGAGCGAACCCGATGGATTTGAAACGTGGTATCGACAAGGCTGTCGCTAAGGTTGTAGAGAGCATCGCTAACCAAGCTGAGGCTGTAGGTGATAAGTTCGAGAAGATCGAGCATGTAGCGAAGATCTCCGCAAATGGTGACGAGGCTATCGGTAAGTTGATCGCGGAGGCTATGCAACGTGTGAAGACTGAGGGTGTTATCACGGTTGAGGAAGCTAAAGGTACTGAAACTACAGTTGACGTAGTTGAGGGTATGCAGTTCGACCGCGGTTATATCTCTCCGTACTTCGTAACGGATACAGAGAAGATGGAGTGCCAGATGGAGAATCCGTATATCTTGATCTATGACAAGAAGATCTCCGTATTAAAAGACCTTCTTCCTATCCTTGAGCCGACCGTACAGAGCGGACGTCCTCTTTTGATCATCGCTGAGGATATCGACAGCGAGGCTTTGGCTACATTGGTAGTGAACCGTCTGCGTGGTTCCTTGAAGATCTGCGCTGTAAAGGCTCCGGGCTTCGGCGACCGTCGTAAGGCTATGTTGGAAGATATCGCTGTATTGACAGGCGGTACGGTTATCTCTGAGGAGAAAGGTTTGAAATTGGAAGGTGCTACAATGGATATGCTAGGTACCGCTGAGAAGATCACGGTAGACAAAGATACCACTACCATTGTAAATGGTGCTGGTGACAAGGAGGCTATCCAAGCTCGTATCGGTCAGATCAAGATCCAGATGGAGAACACGACATCTGATTACGATAAAGAGAAATTGCAAGAGCGTTTGGCTAAGATGGCCGGCGGTGTAGCTGTTCTTTACGTAGGTGCTCCTTCTGAGGTTGAGATGAAAGAGAAGAAAGACCGTGTGGATGACGCATTGCACGCAACTCGTGCCGCTATCGAAGAAGGTACGGTGCCCGGTGGTGGTGTAGCCTATATCCGTGCTATCGATGCATTGGAAGGCATGAAGGGCGACAACGAGGACGAGACTACAGGTATCGAGATCGTTAAGCGTGCTATCGAGGAGCCGCTTCGCCAGATCGTAGCTAACGCTGGTAAGGAAGGTGCCGTTATCGTTCAGAAAGTGAAGGAAGGCAAGGGCGACTTCGGTTACAACGCTCGTAAGGACTGTTTCGAGAATTTGTGCGAGGCTGGTGTAATCGACCCGGCTAAGGTAACTCGCGTAGCATTGGAGAACGCTGCTTCTATCGCTGGTATGTTCTTGACTACAGAGTGTGTGATCGCAGAGAAGAAAGAAGAGACTCCGGCTATGCCTCCGATGAACCCGGGTATGGGTGGCGGAATGGGCGGTATGATGTAATCGACTCCCGTGATTAATGATATGGGCGGCCGTTCCGGAAGGGACGGTCGCTTTTTTTATTTTCATTTGCTTGCTAATTGGAAAAAACGATTACCTTTGTATGCGCAATACCGATAGGTTGCGCTTCAGAATGATTAAAAAAAGCCCAGGTGGCGGAATTGGTAGACGCGCTCGTTTCAGGTGCGAGTGGTTTTGCGATCGTGCAGGTTCGAGTCCTGTTCTGGGCACTTCCCAAAATAGAAAAAATGCAATCCTATACAGAAGACGAAATTGTAGTACAGCTTCGGGACCCGGCCCGACAACGTGAGGCTTTCGCCAAGGTCGTAAGCTTGTATGGCGAGAAGTTGTATTGGCATATACGAAAGATGGTACTGGATCATGAGGATGCGAACGACTTACTCCAAAATACATTTTTGAAAGCTTGGACGAACATCGAGCTTTTTCGTGGTGAGGCCAAATTATCTACATGGCTTTATAAGATCGCGATCAACGAGTGCATTACTTTCCTGAATAAACAGCGAAATATGAATAACGTATCTATCGACGATGCGGATACCTTTTTGCTGGATCGTTTGAAAGGTGATGAATACTTCGATGGTGACGAGATACAGGTAAGATTGCAAAACGCTATTCTTACCTTGCCAGAGAAACAACGCTTGGTTTTCAATATGAAGTATAACGAGGAGATGAAGTACGAGGAGATGTCCGAGATACTAGGTACCTCTGTCGGGGCTTTGAAGGCCTCGTATCATCATGCGGTGAAAAAAATCGAGGAGTTTTTAACAAAAGAGGTTTAAACCTTTTGCCCGAATCGCTGTCAAAGCAATATAAAAAGAGAAAAAGTATGAAAAAAGAAGAAAACAACCTAGATCGCTTGAAAGGAACTAATCCTTTCACTGTACCGGAAGGGTATATGGAAGGGCTTACGGAGCGGATCATGAGTCAGCTCCCCGAGAAGCCGGAGGAGAGGGCGAAACGGATTTCCTTGATGGATCGTGTTCGTCCGTGGTTGTACATGGCTGCGGTATTCGCTGGTCTTGGTTTGTTTTTCAAGGCTATCGTGGGAATAAACGGTTCCGATGGTAGTACTGCGTCTGATTCTTTACTGGTCCGGACGGAAGTCCCGACAACGGCTTTAGACGCTATTGAAGCGGAAGAAGATGAGGAGTATTTGGAGTATTTGGAAGTTCAGTACGCCAATTATCTCTTAGATGAGGAACTTTCCTATTCTGAATAAAGTTTAAAATAGTAATTTTATCGAAGATTTTTGTAATAATACTTGTATGAATAAAATATTTTTCATTACATTTGTAGCGATTTCGGTTCTACTCTCTTTCAATGCTATGGCACAAGAGAAGAAAGAGCAAAGACATTTTGATAGAGAAGCATTCGAAGCAAGGCGGAATGCTTTTATTACGGCTGAAGTTGGTCTTACACCTGAGGAAGCTGCACAATTTATTCCTTTATGCAATGAGTTGCGACAGAAAAAATTTGAGGTAGGTCGTGAATGTCGTAAGTTATCAAAAGAAATTCGACATAAGGAGAATCCGACAGATGCTGATTATAACAAAGTGATAGACGAATGTCTGGATGTTGAGATAAAAGAGGCACAGTTGGAAAAAGAGTATTTTGAGAGATTCAAGAAGATACTTTCTCCCGAAAAGGTCTATAAATACCGAAATGCGGAATATAAGTTTGTCCGGAATTTTATGAAGAGTGGTCGGGACAACAAGAAGGAAGAGAAACAGAAAAAGTAAAATATTATCATTATTTGTGTTTTTTGTTTAGATTTAGTTTTGGCGTTTAAGTTAAGGGAGGGGTGGCGACGTGATGTCGGTTCCCCTTTTGTTTTGTTCTTATCCTTGATTTATAGGCCTTTGGCCTTGGCCTCATTCCATAGTTGGTCCATTTCCTCCAATGTCATATCTTTCAAGGAACGACCTTCTTGGATCGTATGTTCCTCCAGATAATTAAAACGGCGGATAAACTTCTGGTTCGTGCGTTCCAATGCGTTGTCCGGGTTTATTTTGTATAGGCGGGCAGCGTTGATCAAGCTAAAGAAGAGATCTCCGAACTCAGCTTCCATCTTATCTGCGTCCATCCTGTCTATCTCGGTTTTCAACTCATTAAATTCCTCCTGTACCTTATCCCATACTTGATCCCGTTGTTCCCAGTCGAAACCTACGTTACGGGCCTTATCTTGGATACGATGCGCTTTTACTACGGATGGGAGGGAAGCGGGAACACCTTCCAGCACGGTTTTGTTACCCCCCTTTTCTTTCAATTTAAGCTGCTCCCAGCTTTGCTCTACCTTTTGGGCGGTATCGGCGGAGGTATCTCCGAATACGTGTGGATGGCGGTAAATCAGTTTCTGGCAAAGGCTGTCGCAGACATCCTTGATATCGAAAGCTTCTTTTTCCTCGCCGATCTTGGAGTAAAAGACGATGTGCAATAACAGGTCTCCTAATTCCTTTTTTATGTTTGTGTTATCCTCACGCATCAGGGCCTCGCATAATTCATAGGTTTCCTCGATTGTATTCGTGCGGAGGCTCTCGTTTGTCTGTTTACGATCCCATGGGCATTTTACCCGTAATTCATCCAGAATGTCGAGTAATTGCCCGAAGGCTTCCATCTTCTCTTCTCTAGTTGCCATATTATTTACTTATTCTATAATGATTGTAAAAGAAAGAGGGCCGGGTTCTACCCTGCCCTCTGTATGTGTTTTATTGTTGTTCTTTCTTGAATTCTTTCAATCCGTTTTGAAGGAACTGGATGTATTTGGAAACATCCTCATTGAATGCGTATGAAGGTCCGAGCGGCTGTCCCTCGTCATTCAATAAGATGTAGAATGGCTGGGCGTTAGAACCGAACTTGCTTCGTTGCAAATAACTCCATTTATCACCGATCGTCTTCAACTTACGAGTCTTTCCGTTCTCTTGGATCTCGATGGGTTGCGGGAGTTTCGTCTTATCGTCTACCATGAGAGTGATTAGCACGTAATCATTTTCTAGCATTTGCTTCACCTTAGGATCCGTCCAAACGGAAGCCTCCATCTTACGGCAGTTTACGCAACCGAAACCGGAGAAGTCGATCATGACGGGTTTATTTACCTTCTTGGCATAAGCCATACCGGATTCATAATCGTCGAACGCGGCGTGTACCTCGTTTTTGTATAGATTGAAATCTTGTGTATACAACGGAGGAGCGAACGCGCTGATCGCCTTTAACGGAGCGCCCCAAAGTCCCGGAACCATGTAAATGGCGAAAGCGAAAGAGATAATCGCCATAAACAGACGAGGAACAGATACATATTTTACTTCGCTATCGTGGCTAAACTTGATCTTTCCTAATAAATAAACACCCAATAAGCTGAAGATCACGATCCAAAGCACGATAAAAGCCTCACGGTCTAGTAAACGCCAACCATACGCTAAGTCCGCTACGGAAAGGAACTTCAAAGCCAATGCCAACTCCAAGAAGCCCAATACGACCTTCACTGAATTCAACCATCCGCCGGATTTCGGCATACTTTGCAGCATATTCGGGAAGATGGCGAAGACACTGAACGGGATGGATAACGCCAAGGCGAAACCAAACATACCGATAGCCGGTCCTACCGCCGTACCCATAGAAGCAGCCTGTACCAACAAGGTCCCGATAATCGGACCCGTACAAGAGAAAGATACCAATACCAACGTAAACGACATAAAGAAAATACTCAATATACCGGTCGTTGAATCGGCCTTGCTATCCAATTTACTGGTCCATGACGCAGGTAATACCAGCTCGAAGGCTCCGAAGAAGGAGACTGCGAATACTACCAACAGCAAGAAGAACAGGATATTAAAGATCGCGTTCGTTGATAAATCATTCAATGCGCTCGCTCCGAAGATGCCGGTAATCAACAAGCCCATAACCAAATAGATTACGATAATAGATAATCCATAGGTGATAGCGTCGCGAATCGCTTTCTTACGATCTTTCGTACGTTTCAGGAAGAAGCTAACCGTCATAGGGATCATCGGCCAAACGCAAGGAGTCAATAAGGCGATCAAACCACCTAAGAAACCCGCGAAGAAGATGAATAACCAAGAGGTATCTGCCGCCGATACCGTAGAATCACCGAACGCTTTCAATTGGTCGATCACCGGAGACCAAAGATTCGGGCTATCGGTTAAGCTGTCGGATGCTTTAGGAGATGTCGTAGCCGGTGTCTCTTTAGCGGCGGGGTCCGGAGTATTCAACTCGCTGGCCTCTTCCGCTACGACTTGCGTATCCGGCTGTATGGCCGTGGCGTCCTCTTTATCCACCTCTGTAGTCGAGCTGTTAGCTGCCAGCGCCGGATCTACATGGATACTTTTCTTATCGAAAGAGAAAGGAATTTGATCTGGGGGAAGGCAAGTCTCGTCATTACAAGCCATAAATTCCACCTCGCCCTCTACCTTGAATTTAGCGGGATCGGTAACCTTTAGTTTTTGGATGAACGATACCGTACCCGGATACCAACGAAGGTTCATGGCGAATTGCTCGTCGTAAACCGTGGTCGGCTTTACAGAAGGAACCGGTTGGCCAATCAGTTCAGCTCCATTCAATGTCTCGAATGTGAAAGATGTAGAAACAGGACCTCCTTCCGGCAGGTTCATGTCATACAGGTGCCAACCTTTGTCCGCCGTGGCGGTAAAGACGATCTCTTTCTCGGGTGCGCCGCCCTTGTCGTCTAGTTTAATTTTCCATTTGACAGGCGTAAGTATTTGTGCCTGCGCTACCAGCGCTAATAGCGCCAGCATGATCGAACTGATGAGTTTCTTCATTTTTATTATTTATTGCTAAAGTTACTTTGCTGTTGATGAAAAGATCTCCGGAATCCGGGTCTCAAAACGCATTTCCTCTCCCGTTACCGGGTGGATAAAACAGAGTTTACGGGCATGAAGCATCAAACGTCCCGCAGGATTCGTCTCCGCTCCATATTTGGTGTCGCCGGCTACCGGGTGACCGATAGATTGCATCTGGGCGCGGATTTGGTTCTTACGTCCCGTTTCCAGTTCCAGTTCCAGAAGCGAATAGCTATTGTTCGTTTGTAACAGGCGGTAGCGAGTGATCGCTTCTTTTCCGTCTCCTTCCAACGTCACATACACTTGCATATTCTTATTCTCAACAAGATTGGAAACGATCAAATCCGTATCTTTCTCCGGCCGGCCTTCTATTACCGCTACATAGGTACGTTGGGTAATCATTTCGCTCCAGTTGGATTGAAGTTGTTCCTTTACGCCTTGATTTTTAGCGAACATCATGATACCAGACGTATCCCGATCCAGACGGTGCAAAACGAATATCTTATTACGAGGATCGGATTGTTTCACATAATCACTTAATAAGCGATATGCCGTACGCTCTTTAACACGATCGGTAGATACGGATAGCAAGCCTTCCCTCTTGTTGATCACGATGAGGTCATCATCTTCCCAAACAATTCTAAGTAACGGATTGTTGAATTCCACCTTCCCTCTTCCATAGTTGATTCCGACCGTATCGTTAGGGTTCAGCGGGGCATCGAACTGCCGGGTGACTTTCCCGTTTACCGAGATCTGTCCCCTGCTCAATAATCCTTTCACGGATGAACGGCTCTGTTCTTTTAATAACTCGAACAGGAAAGGTAGCAAAGTGTTACTTTCACTCACCGTTACCCGTCGTTCTTTAGAGGGTTTACGTCGATTATCCCCTCCTTTATACTCAGATCGCTTTCTCATATCTATTTTTTATAGTACGCGAAGATACAGGCATTTACGCGAAACTGCAATAGCGCGGAATAGAAAAACCGTTATAAATAGTTTGCTTGTTATAGGAATAAACCTTCAAATCCCCGGATGTAAAAGTAATTGCCATTCACTCTATTTTCAAAATAGCGGCGTGGTCCTTATAAATCACGTCGTGATCTGTACAATCCACGGCTTGGTCTGTATAAACCACGTCGTGGTTTGTAGAATAGTGGCGTGTCCGACAGGGAATGCCTATTGTCTCGGCCGACTATATTTCCCGATGCTCAGCGTTTTTTGTCTATATTTTTTGTACTTTCGCGGATCGAGAAATGTGTAAAGACTAATTAGTTATAAAAATATGGAAATCGCTAGTAAGTACAATCCCGCTGAAGTAGAGGGGAAGTGGTATCAGTATTGGTTGGATAACGGCTTCTTTAAGTCAAAGCCAGACGGCCGTGAGCCGTATACGATTGTAATCCCGCCCCCTAACGTCACCGGCGTATTGCACATGGGACATATGCTTAACAATACGATCCAAGATATCTTGGTTCGCCGTGCCCGTATGATGGGTAAGAACGCTTGTTGGGTACCGGGTACGGACCATGCTTCGATCGCAACGGAGGCGAAAGTGGTGAATCGTTTGGCCGGGCAAGGAATCAAGAAGACCGATCTGACTCGCGACGAGTTTTTGCGGCATGCTTGGGAATGGAAAGAAGAGCATGGCGGCATTATCTTGAAGCAACTTCGTAAATTGGGTGCTTCCTGCGATTGGGATCGTACGGCGTTCACGATGGACGAGAAACGTTCGGAGAGCGTTATCAAGGTTTTTGTCGATCTATATAAGAAAGGTTTGATCTACCGGGGTGTCCGTATGGTGAATTGGGACCCGAAGGCGTTGACGGCCCTGTCCGATGAGGAGGTTATCTATAAGGAAGAGCATAGTAAGTTGTACTATCTTCGCTATAAGATCGTAGGCGAGGAGGGATACGCCATTGTCGCCACTACCCGTCCGGAGACGATTATGGGAGATACGGCGATGTGTATCAACCCGAACGACCCGAAGAACCAACATCTGAGAGGAAAGAAAGTGATCGTTCCGCTGGTAGGCCGTGAGATTCCGGTGATCGAAGATGATTACGTAGATATAGAGTTCGGTACGGGCTGTTTGAAAGTGACCCCTGCACATGATGTAAACGACTATATGTTGGGCGAGAAATATAATTTGCCTTCTATCGATATATTCAACGATAACGGTACGCTGAGCGAGGCCGCCGGCCTGTACGTGGGCATGGATCGTTTCGATGTCCGCAAGCAAATCGAGGAAGACTTGCGTAACGCTGACCTTTTGGAGAAGGTAGAGGCTTACGAGAACAAGGTGGGTTTCTCGGAGCGTACGAACGTGCCTATCGAACCGAAATTGTCTATGCAATGGTTCTTGAAGATGGAACATCTAGCCCAGATCGCCTTGGAGCCGGTCATGAACGACGATATCAAGTTCTATCCGCCGAAATTCAAGAATACCTATCGCCATTGGATGGAGAATATCAAGGACTGGTGTATCAGCCGTCAGCTTTGGTGGGGGCACCGTATCCCAGCTTACTTCTTACCGGAAGGCGGTTACGTGGTAGCCGAGACGGAAGAGAAAGCTTTGGAACTGGCGAAAGAGAAATGTGGTAACCCGAATCTGACCATGTCTGATTTGCGTCAGGACGAGGACGTATTGGACACTTGGTTCTCTTCTTGGCTGTGGCCGATCTCCCTGTTCGACGGTATCAATAACCCGGATAACGAGGAAATCAATTATTACTATCCGACCAGTGATTTGGTAACCGGACCGGATATTATTTTCTTCTGGGTAGCCCGTATGATTATGGCCGGCTATGAGTACAGAGGGAAAATGCCGTTTAAGAGCGTCTACTTTACGGGTATCGTTCGCGATAAGCTGGGACGTAAGATGTCCAAATCTTTAGGAAACTCTCCCGATCCGTTGCAATTGATCGAGCAATACGGTGCGGACGGCGTACGTATGGGCTTGATGCTCGCGGCTCCTGCCGGAAATGATATTCCTTTCGATGATGCTTTGTGCGAGCAAGGACGTAACTTCAATAATAAGATATGGAACGCTTTCCGCTTGGTGAAGGGCTGGACGGTAGACGATACGATCGCCCAGCCGGAGGCTTCCGCTATCGCCGTGAAATGGTTCAAGATGCAGCTGGATAAGACAATCGCCGAGGTAGACGATTCTTTCAGTAAATATCGTCTGAGCGAGGCGATGATGGCTGTCTATAAATTGTTCTGGGATGAGTTCTCCTCATGGTATCTGGAGATGGTAAAACCGGGGTATCAGCAGCCGATCGACAAGGCTACTTATGAGGCTACACTCGGTTTCTTCGATGCCTTGCTTCGTTTGCTTCATCCTTTCATGCCGTTTATTACCGAGGAATTATGGCAAGCCCTTGAGCCTCGTAAGGAAGGTGAGAGCTTGATGGTTGCCCAAATGCCGGAAGTAGCTGTTGCGGATAGCGCTTATTTGGATGCTTTCGAGATCGTGAAAGAGATCGTTGGCGGTGTCCGTACAATTCGTTTGCAAAAGAATATACCGAATAAGGATGCGCTGGAATTGCAGATCGTGGGTGAGCACAATGAGGCATTCAACGCTGTGATCGCTAAGATGTGTAACCTCTCTTCCATCTCCAAGGTAGAGGAGAAAGCGGCCGGCGCTGTATCGTTCTTGGTACGTACGACTGAATATGCCGTACCTTTAGGCAATCTGATCAATGTGGAAGAAGAGTTGGCTAAGCTTCAAGAAGAATTGAAATACCAAAAAGGTTTCTTGACTTCTGTCATGAAGAAATTAGGCAATGAGAATTTCGTAAGCAAAGCCCCGGCGAAAGTAATCGAGATGGAGAAGAAAAAGCAAGCCGATGCCGAATTGAAGATTAAGTCTATCGAGGAAAGTATCGCCGCCTTGACAAAATAAAGAGAACAGCTATTTCTTTGAAATAAGAGCCTATATCAATCTTTTTTTGGTTGATATAGGCTTTTTGTTGTATAAGTTGAAAATGTGATATTAAACTTGTTTATGTTGATGTCTTGGCATTTAAATTTTTATTAACTTGCCGGGCATTGAATAATGGATAGTCGTGCTAACTTTTCAAGGTATATATGAAGAGATTGTTTTTTATTGGTTGTTGGACGTTGATTCTAACTTTGCTTATTCCGGATAGGGCGAAAGGTGACACGTTTGTCGATAGCTTACGAAGAGAAATCAAGGTTTTGCCGGATAGTAGTAAACTAATACGCTTGAACGAATTACTTTATGCCAATACGCATAACAAAGTATATAAAGTATATGCGGATTTGCTATTAGAAGAGGCACAGAGGCAACGTAACGATTATTACAAAGGAAATGCCTTACTATTCTTGATGCGTTATTACTATATGCAAGATCCGGATAGCTTGCGAATATATTTGAAAATAGCGGAACCCCTTTTCATCGCGACAAACCGGATCGAGGAATTATGTAGGGCGAAAGGATGGAATATCTATTCTTTAGCGAATGAGGGGATGCAGGGATTGGTAATCCGGGAGGTGGATAGCTTGAAGAATCTTGCGACCCGTTTTAACTATCCGGATGGGGTGGATATGGCAAACCAAGCTTTAGCGAATTTCTATTTTAATATAGGATTGGATGAGGAGGGTATTCAATTAAGCCGGGAGATCTTATCTCGCATGGAAGAACGTAATGCCTCTAGGATGCGTTGGTATTACGTGTTACGGCTGTTGCTTACGAAGGATTTGCGATTGGAGTATTTGAATAAATTGGATTCTTGCATACAAGAGTGCGAGAAAGAGGGCATTACTCAATTGGATGCGGAACATACTGTCGCTTTTTTAAAAGATCGCTATCATTATTACTCGGCCCAGTATTACGTGGCGGAAAAAGAGCCTTCCTTGGTTTATCAGCACTTGAGGATGATGGAGGATATCGAAAAGAAGAATAATATGAATGCCGAGCAAATCCTGCCTCAATTCCTTTGGATGAATTATTACGCTTTAGCGGGGAAATATGAGAAGGCCATTGATTTGGCGAACAAATTGGAACTAATGCTCTTGGATAAGAAACGCTTTAGTGATTGGGTCTCAGTGGAGGATTTTAAGGCGGATCTCTATTATAAGCTTGGAAGAGGGATGGAAGCGGCTAGGGCTTACAGAGATTCTAAAGAAGTGCACGACTCGATTATGCGGGTAAAATATTACGAGGATTTAGCGAAGTTGAAAACCCAACGAGAGGTGGAAAAACTAGAGATACAAAGTAAGAAACTGGAGCTAGAGGCGGAAAAGTCGCGTGTCCGTATCTTGATGCTTCGAGGAGGATTTGTCTTGGTGTTGTTACTATGTGCGGGCTTGGGTATAGTCGCCTATACCCGTCATCGTGCGGGGATACGATTAAAGATCGCAAAAGAGAAAGCGGAGGAGGCGGATCACCTGAAATCCGCGTTCTTGGCAAACATGAATCATGAGATCAGGACACCATTGAATGCCATCGTCGGATTCTCGCAGGTGATCGCTGATGAGGAAGATGCGGAAACTCGTCATGAACTCTCCAATATTATACAAAGTAATAATGAATTGTTGCAACGCTTGATAGAAGACGTATTGGATATATCGAAAATCGAGTCGAATACGTTGACTTTCGTTTTGGCGAATCATGAGATGAAGGCTTTAATGAAAGATATCTATAGTATCATTTTATTACGCATGCCCGAAAATGTAGAACTTCGATTGGATGATTGCCAACCTTTTACGCTTTATACCGATCGGAGTAGATTAACGCAAGTCCTCACTAATTTATTGACGAATGCTATCAAGCACACGAAAAAAGGTTATATTTGCTTCGGGTATGACGTGACAGAGCAGGAAATCCGCTTTTATGTGACGGATACAGGCGAGGGAATCCCGGATGACCAATTGGAACGGGTTTTCGATCGTTTTGTCAAGTTGACGCAATGGACCAATGGAGTCGGCTTGGGATTGGCTATCTCCAAGGCTTTGGTCACAAAGCTCGGCGGTCGTATAGAAGTGACTTCCCAGCAAGGGGTAGGCTCTACCTTTAGCGTTATTTTCCCAAGATAAACAGTATACATTATATATAATATTGTAATAGACCATGAAACACTCAAGACGTACATTTTTTAAACAAGGATTGGCGGGTGCCCTTTTATTAGGTACCTCCACGATCGCCCGGGCCGCTTTGCCGGACCCTGTAAAGCCAAAGGCCCCGAAGGCCGTAAACCCGTTCCATCTGGGAATGGCGGGATATACTTTCGTTAATTTTGATTTAGATACGACGTTGAAGACGTTGGAACGATTAGATATCCATTATCTTTGCATCAAGGATTTCCATTTGCCGCTGAATAGTACGGATGAGCAGATCAGGGCTTTTCATGATAAATGCGCTGCCCATAAAGTGACCGGATATGCCGTAGGCCCTATTTATATGAAGAGCGAGGAAGAGATAGACCGTGCGTTTGATTATGCGAAGCGGGTAGGAGTGAAGTTGATCGTCGGTGTCCCGAATTACGAGCTTTTACCCTATGTGGATAAAAAAGTGAAGGAGTATGATTTCCATTACGCCATCCACTTGCACGGTCCTGATATTAAGACGTATCCCGACGCTACGGACGTTTGGGAGCATACGAAGGATTTAGACCCCCGTATCGGTATGTGTCTGGATGTCGGACATGACTTGCGAAACGGCTGTGATCCTGTGGCCGACTTGAAGAAATACCACACCCGGGTGTTTGATATGCATATCAAGGACGTGACGGATTCTTCGAAGGCGGGAGTCGGGATCGAGATCGGTCGTGGAAAGATCGACTTCCCTGCGCTGATCCGTATGATGCGGGAAGTTAATTACACGGGAATGTGTAGCTTGGAATACGAGAAAGACATGAAAGACCCATTCTTGGGGATTGCGGAGTCTATCGGCTATTTCAAGGCTGTGAGTGATTTGACATAATGTGGGGGCGTAAATCGCCCCCTTTTAAATAGATGAAGATGAGAAGCATTCTTTTTATAGGCATAGCGGGTTTGTTGTCCGCTTGTAGCACGATTAATTATGTAGGTATCGAGACGTATAATCCTGCGGAGGTGACGTTTCCTGAGAATGTCGCCAAGGTACTTATCGTAAACAATGCCGTTCCCCAACCGGAGGATGCGGGTTACGAATACACCTTGCAGGGAGAAAAGCAGGATACTTGCAAAGCGAAAGCGGATAGTGCGCTGTTTGACGCTTGCCGTACTTTAGGGGAGGCTATCGTGGAGGCTTCTTATTTTAACGACGTATTGCTTTACCATGATGCGGTTCGAAAAGATAATCAGGCGTTTCTGGATACGAAACTTACCCAAGGGCAAGTAGCGTCGCTATGCGATGAGACCGGTGCCGATGCGGTTATCTCCATCGACCGCTTGCTGTTCGATATGAAGAAAAGCGTAGGTACCTTGGGCGAAGGGTATGTAATGGGAATGATCGACGTGCAGATGGCTGGCGTGATACGCAGTTACGTTCCCGATCGTGAGGCTCCACTGGCGACGGTACATATGAAAGATAGTATTTATTGGGCGGAAAGTGCGGATTATATGCCGATCTTGGATAAGGTATTGCCCTCTCCGGAGAATGCTTTGCGTGGGGCCGGTAAATATTTCGGGGCGAAGGTCTACGCTAATTTTGTTCCTCATTGGGAGAAGGAGACTCGTTGGTACTTTACCGGAATGGGTTCACGTTGGAAAGAGGCTTCCGCTTATGCGGCTAATGAGAAATGGGATATGGCGGAAGATCGTTGGTCCGGGCTTTACCGGGGTACGGAAAACTGGAAAAGCCGGGCGAAGGCGGCCTCTAATCTGGCCCTATGCCATGAGATGAGAGGAGATTTAAAAGAAGCCTATGAGTGGGCTCATAAATCATACGATTTATTCAAGCGTAATAGTGGTGATAATGATAAGAGTACCAAATTATTGGAACTCTATGTGCAGGCGTTGGCCGAACGAATTCGTTCCGATAAGAAACTAAATGTGCAATTTGGTGAGGATTAACGGCGTTATTCGGTGAATTATTATTACTTTTGACGCATATTCGAATAAAGGAGAATTAATATATGAACGCAAATATAGCAAAGGTTCAATCCCTCATCGAGAATGCTTTTACGTCGGCTATTGAAAAGCTGGCCAAGGATGAGTCCGGTAATTTTATAAGCGACTTATATGTGCAGGCCGATGCGGAAAGCGGGGAACTGCAAATTTATGATGATGAGGAGCATTTGATCGAAAAGATCGTTATCTTCGATTGGGTGAACTCGAACGAGGAGGAGAACGCATTCAATAAGCGGGTTGCCGCTTCGGTGAAGGCGGTCCTTACGATCTTATCCACCAAGAATATTTTTGACGCTCCCCGGTTCATGAAACCTCTTTCTGTTAGCTTGACTGATGAAGATTTTGTTGTGATAGAGGAACTTCTCTTCATAGACGATGATGTGCTTCGTCTGGACGATCCTCTATTAAAAGATTTAGATGCGGATTTAGATGATTTTTTAGCGAATCTTCTTGCAGATGTCAAATAAACCCTGTATCTTTGCGCCCGAAATAAAGAAACAAATGTTGCCGAAATAGCTCAGCTGGTAGAGCAACGCATTCGTAATGCGTAGGTCGCCGGTTCAAGTCCGGCTTTCGGCTCTTCATGATAAGGTAGCTATCGTAATGGTAGCTGCCTTTTTTTGTGTTGATAATACATACCATTTACATACAATTAACTCCTCGATAGGGCTCCAAGTTTAGATGTCCTACCTTTAATTCCGGACAGAAGAACGACCTCATGTCTACCCCCCCTAGATATATTCATTAAGTTTACCTTGCATTTAATAAGCCATAAGTTCTTTCCAATTCAAACGATTTAGTAACTTTGCATTATAGTCCGTCACACCTAAGGCGTTAGGTCACTGATGGAAGACATATTTAGTTAACGAAGTGCGTTTGACATATTATCCTATCGTGAAATCTCGACAATTTCAATCTCTAAGGATAATAGGCAAGAACGTCCTTGCTCGCTATGTTGTTATATACCTTTCCACATTGTGAAAGGACAATATACTCCATAGGGGCGTAGGGCTATTGTTTATTACTTAGAGATGGGCAGTCGAGAGCCTCACGATGGTAGTATTCAGTAGTTCCTGCGCCTTTTTTGTGTTTAATAGCTTACCAGAGGGAACTGGTAAGCAACTTTAAATTTTGTCTTATGGGATTATTCACTTTTGTAGAACGAATTTCCTTATTGTACGATTGTAGAGCCATTATGAAATTGATGGTGAAACTTCAAAGGTGTTCTGAGCCAGACAAGGTGGAATTATGCCTTGAGGTGGAGAAAAGGGTACAAGCCTTATCCTGTAAAGGCGATAAGATGCTAGATGCGGCTCTGAGCGTTATCATACCAATTCAAGGCAGGGATAACGACCTATATTCCTTCTTGCTAATAGTGAGGGAAGAGCTGGATTCATTCAGCAAATGTTGGTGTGCAGGTATGATCTGTTAGTACTATAAAACTGCAGAAAATAATCCGAAGATTATTTGTATAATAATCTTTGGATTATTAGATTTGTGCTGTCAAACCAAACGAGTATTAACGATAAATTTTAAGTCGATGACAAAAGAAGAGCGAGAGAAGCTCGTTCAACAAATGGAAAACCTAAAGTTGCTTTTTGAATTCCATACAGGGAATCGAGTAATAAAAGGAGATCCAGAGTTCGAGCAATATATCAATGATATTTTGGATATGATTGCGGAGATCGAAGAAAAACTAAAAAACTGAGTAATAAACAAGACCCCTCTTTTGGGGGGATAAAAATAATATATTTATGAGAGACTTATCAAAATTTTTACCAACTGCGGACATGCAGGCTGATTTTGAAAAGTTCCAAAGTCTGTCTCCCGAGGAGCGTGCGATGTTTCAAGAAGAGCGTGCCCGTAAGATGGAATCAATGCCCGGGGAAGAACGTGAGGCTTTTGTCGATTCTACTCGTGAAGGATTACGTGCGATTAAGAATGAATTGCAGGATGTTAAACTTGCTTTGGAATTAGGAGATGTCGCGAATGCAATCTCTTTGAGTTATATAGCGAAGGCTTATTTTGGAAAAAGTAAGAACTGGCTTTACCAGCGTTTAAATGGAAATAAGGTTAATGGTAAACCCGCTCAATTTACGGAAGAGGAACGTAAACGTTTTGCGGAAGCTCTGCTAGATTTGAGTAAGAGGATAAATGAAACTGCGCTTAAGTTTGCTTAAGCTCGAAGTGTTTGACAATAATTTTGGCCCTGCTTTATTTTAAAGTGGGGCTTTCTTGTTTTTCTCGTAAGGTTTCCTCATTTTTACATTGCACAATATTATTTTCTAGGTGTTGTAAACCAATTACAATTGGCCTTGATTTTATTGGGCTAGGATTAATAATATATTGTAGTTTCCCTTAAAAATAACCTTTATGCAAAACTATACACAACAGCCTTCTGTTTCAAGAGTTATTCCTCCTTCACAAAAAATAAATAAATATGTGGGTATAGAAGAGTTTTAAACTAAATGCCGCATGTCTTAACTGATTACCCAGAATATGTGACTATGACAAGAGGTTGGCTGATACCTAATACACCAATACCTGCTAAGCCTCATAGAGAGTATCAATGACAAAAGGGAATACCCGTTGCTGGATATTCCCTAAATGTTTGATATATGCTAAATTGTGGAGCATATCGGACTCGAACCGATCACCTACAGACTGCCAGTCTGTCGCTCTAGCCAGATGAGCTAATGCCCCGTCTTGTTAATTCATGTGCAAATATAAGGCTTTTCTTGATATATGCGCTATCTTTGTATAAGAAATTTCAAGAGAAAGGAAAGAAGATGATAGTTTATAATACGACTTTTCATATCCATAAGGATATCGTGGATGAGTGTCTGGAATATTTGAAGAATAGTTATATACCGAAAGCCTCCGAGAGCGGTATCCTTTATAGTCCTTATTTGAGACGGATCTTGGATTCGCGGAATGAGGAAGGTGAAAGTTTTTCCGTACAGTTTCATACGAGGGATATCGATTCGTTGAATGAGTGGGTGCGTAAGGAAGGCGGAGCCTTGCAGCAAGATTTGATAGGACGTTATAAAGAGAAAATCGCAGGATTCTCTACCCTGTTGGAAGATATAGAGCTACCTAAATGATCAAGGACCGTATTATATTAGGCATAGACCCCGGTACGATCGTGATGGGATACGGAATCTTGAAGATCGAGGGGAATAAACCGAAGCTGGAAGCTATGGGAATCCTGCAATTGAATAAATATGAGGATCATTATCTCCGTCTGCGTAAGATATTCGAACGGGTCTTGGCCTTGATCGATCAATACCATCCGGATGAGTTGGCTATCGAGGCGCCTTTCTTCGGGAAGAACGTACAGAGTATGTTGAAACTCGGAAGGGCACAAGGAGTAGCGATGGCGGCGGCCTTGGAGCGGGATATCCCGATCTTCGAGTACGCCCCTCTAAAAATCAAGCTCTCGATCACGGGGAATGGAAATGCGGCGAAAGAACAAGTGGCCGGCATGCTACAACGCTATCTGAAGATACCGGATGAGTCTATGCTTCCGCAATTGGACGCTACGGATGGGTTGGCGGCGGCTGTTTGTCATTATTTCCAAACCAATAATCCGATCTCGGAAAAGAAGTATACGGGATGGAAGGATTTTATCGCTAAGAACCCCGGGAAAGTCCGCTGATATGAGCTTAAAAAACATAGTTATGAAATTCTCAAACCATAACTAAGGTTCAAAGAATTCATAACTATGTTTTTATTTAGCCTAAACTGACCTTATTCTTATACGATACCTTGCGCCATCATAGCTTTCGCTACTTTCATGAAGCCTGCGATATTCGCGCCTTTTACATAATTGATATATTCGCCATCTTTACCGTGAGCTACGCATTGTTCGTGGATTGCGCTCATGATCTGATGTAATTTAGCGTCTACCTCGGCGGCAGTCCATGAGATATGCATAGCGTTCTGAGTCATCTCCAATCCGGAAGTAGCCACACCACCGGCGTTGACTGCCTTACCCGGAGCGAATAATTGCTTATGCTCGATGAACAAGTCTACAGCCTCAGCCGTACAACCCATGTTAGAAACCTCAGCTACGCACAAAGTCTTGTTCTCGATCAACTTACGAGCGTCAGCCTCGTTCAACTCATTCTGGGTAGCGCATGGCAAGGCTATATCTACTTTTTGTTCCCAAGGTTTCTTGCCGGGATAGAAGGTAGAGCCCGGGAATTCGTCTGCGTAAGGAGCTACGATATCATTTCCGGAATTACGCAATTCCAACATATAGTCGATCTTCTCGCCGGAGATACCCGCCGGATCATAGATATATCCGTCAGGACCGGAGATAGTAACCACTTTAGCGCCCAACTCGGTTGCCTTTGTTGCGGCACCCCAAGCCACGTTGCCGAAACCGGAGATGGCGACCGTCTTGTCCTTGATATCGATTCCGTGAGTCTCCAACATCTGATGAACGAAGTAAAGAGCGCCGAAGCCGGTAGCTTCCGGACGAAGGATAGAACCTCCGAACTCCATGCCCTTACCCGTGAACGTACCTGTGTTCTCGCGAGCCAATTTCTTGTACATACCGTACATATAACCAACCTCACGGCCACCTACACCTATATCGCCTGCCGGAACATCCCTGTCCGGACCAAGATTACGCCATAATTCAAGAATAAACGCTTGGCAGAAACGCATGATCTCGGCGTCGCTCTTTCCTCTCGGAGCGAAATCGGAACCGCCTTTGCCACCACCCATCGGAAGGGTTGTCAAAGCGTTTTTAAATGTTTGCTCGAATCCTAAGAATTTCAAGATAGACAAGTTAACGGACGGGTGGAAACGGATACCTCCCTTGTACGGGCCGATCGCGTTGTTGAACTGAACACGGTATCCCAAGTTAACTTGTATCTCACCTTTATCATCTACCCAAGGCACACGGAAAGTGAAAATACGTTCCGGCTCAACTAGGCGTTCAATGATTTTCGCTTTCTCAAATTCCGGATGTTGGTTGTACACTTCCTCAATTGATAAAAGCACTTCTTTTACTGCTTGCAAATACTCCTTTTCTCCCGGATGTTTTGCCTCTAGCGCTGATAAAATAACTTCAGTCTTCATAGCATTTATATTCTTTAAAAGGATAACATTCTGTTGGCAAATGTAGGTAATTCTTTGGAATGGCCAAGAGTTTCGCTTACTTTTTATCAGTGAAAACCTAAAAATCTTCAGTTAGAGTCAGAATGCGTACTTTCATGTTTCAATAGTTATTATTTTTCCTTACATTTGACTCGAATAATTCTATCAGAATCTATTATGAGCGGTATACCGAACTTAAAAGACTTGGTGTTCAGAGACACCCCGTTTGCCAATCTAATGAATAAGCGTATATATAATGTATTGCTTATCGCTACGAAATATGATTCCTTCATGCTGGAAGATGACGGGCGTGTAGATGAGCAGATATTTAACGAATATACTTCCTTAAGCCTCCGTTACCCACCCCGGTTTACGCAGGTGACTACCGAGGAGGAGGCTTTGAATGAGTTGAAGAACCGGAACTTCGAATTGATCATTTGCATGCCGAATATGGATAACCGGGATATATTCGCGGCGGCGAGCGAGATAAAGGTGCATTATCCGAATATCCCGATCGTTGTATTGACCCCTTTCTCGAAAGAGGTGTCTAAGCGGATCGCCAACGAGGATCTGAGCGCTATCGATTATGTGTTCAGCTGGTTGGGTAACTCGGAGTTGTTACTGGCGATTATCAAGTTGATCGAGGATAAGATGAACGCTCCGGACGATACGGCCAGCGTGGGCGTACAGATCATCTTGTTGGTGGAGGATTCCATTCGTTTCTATTCGTCCGCTTTGCCTCATTTATATAAGTTCGTGTTGGAGCAGAGCCAAATGTTTGCGAAGGAGGCGTTGAACGATCACCAGCGTACGTTGCGTATGCGTGGCCGTCCGAAGATCAAATTGGCCCGGAATTACGAGGAGGCGGTACGTATCTTTGATCAGTATCGAGATAATATGTTGGGTATTATCTCGGATATGAGTTTTATGCACAATGGCGTGAAAGATCCGTATGCCGGTTATAAGTTTGGACAGTATGTACGAAAAACGGGTTTGATCATTCCTTTCGTGTTGGAGTCTTCGGAGGCCAGCAACCATGTGTACGCGAAGGAACTGAACGCCTCGTTTATCGATAAGAATTCCAAGAGTTATCCGCAGGATTTGAAAAAGAAGATCATGCAGCGTTTCGGTTTCGGCGATTTCGTGATCTTGAATCCGCATACGAAAGAGGAGATCATGCGCATCAAGGATTTGAAAGACCTTCAAAAGAAAGTCTTTCAGATTCCCGACGATTCGTTGGTTTACCATCTCTCCCGGAATCATTTCTCCCGTTTCTTTTATTCCCGTGCCATGTTTCCGCCCGCCGAGGTTTTGAAGCATGTGGACGTGAGTGACTATAAGGATATGGATGAGGCCCGGAAATTGATTTTCGACTTGATCGTGCAATATCGCCGGATGAAGAACACGGGTGTCGTGGCGGTTTATCAGAAGGATCGTTTTGATGAGTATAGTAATTTTGCCCGTATCGGCGACGGTTCGCTGGGAGGTAAGGGTAGAGGTCTTGCTTTTATCGGTGCGATGGTGAAGCGATACCCTAAGCTGGAGAGTGATAATTTTGCTGTGAATATCCCGAAGACGGTCGTGATCTGTACCGATATCTTCGACGAGTTCATGGAGACGAACGAGTTGTATCCGGTAGCGCTGGGCGATGCGGACGACGAGACGATCCTCCGGTATTTCTTGCGGGCCAGCTTGCCCTCCCGTTTAATCGAGGACTTGATGGCTTTCTTCGATGTGGTGAAAAGCCCGATCGCCGTGCGTTCCTCCAGCCTGCTGGAAGATTCGCATTATCAACCTTTCGCCGGGATCTATTCTACGTATATGGTACCTAAGATCGAGGAGAAATACGATATGCTCCGTACGGTGAGCGACGCTATCAAGGCGGTGTATGCCTCTGTCTTTTATAAGGATAGTAAGGCGTATATGACGGCTACCTCGAACTTGATCGATCAGGAGAAGATGGCTATCGTCTTGCAAGAAGTGGTGGGCTCCCGTTATAATGATCATTTCTATCCGACGATGTCGGGCGTGGCCCGTTCCTTGAATTTCTATCCGATCGGTAACGAGAAGGCGGAGGATGGGATTGCGAATATCGCCTTGGGATTGGGTAAGTATATCGTCGATGGCGGGCAAACCTTGCGTTTCTCTCCCCGACATCCCCATAGCATCTTGCAGATGAGTACGATGGATTTTGCTCTTAGGGAGACTCAGACTCGTTTCTATGCCTTGGATTTGAAGAATATGGCGGAGGCTTTCTCGGTGGATGATGCCTTTAACTTGGTGAAGCTGGGCTTGAAGGACGCTGACGCTGAAGGTTCCTTGAAATATATTGTCTCTACATACGATCCGTACGATCAGATTATCCGTGACGGTTATTATCCGGGCGGTCGTAAGATCCTTTCTTTCGTGAATATCCTACAGCATGACGTGTTCCCGCTGGCGGATACGTTGGATCAGATCTTACGGATCGGGCAGCAGGAAATGGGCCGTCCGGTAGAGATTGAGTTCGCTGTCAACATGGACCCGTCGGATCATACGAGGGCGACTTTCTATCTGTTGCAAATCCGTCCGATCGTAGATAATAAAGAGATTATGGACGAGGATCTGAGCTTGGTGAAGAACGAGGAAACCATCCTTTCTTCTACCAGTGTTTTGGGGCATGGTATCGTTGGCGACGTACAGGATATTATCTATGTGAAGACGGGCGCTTTTAATTCATCCAATAATCAGTTGATCGCTTATGAGATCGAGAAGATGAACCGTTCGTTCACCGATCAGGAGAAAGGATACGTATTAGTCGGCCCCGGCCGATGGGGGAGCAGCGACTCTTGGTTGGGTATCCCGGTGAAATGGCCGCATATCAGTAACGCACGGGTGATCGTGGAATGCGGATTGGAGAATTATCGGGTAGACCCGAGTCAAGGTACCCATTTCTTCCAGAACCTGACTTCGTTCGGAGTGGGCTATTTTACGGTTAATCCATTTAAGGGAGATGGTTGGTTCGATGAGGCGTTCTTGAATGCGCAACCTGCCGTAGAGGAGACGGAATATCTTCGTCATGTACGTTTTGATGCTCCGATTACGATTAAGATGGATGGGAAGAAAAGTCTTGGCGTGGTATTGAAACCATAAAAAGATAGCGTTTCAAGAGAAGATAGTTGTTTGTGGATTTGCGAGACGAGCCGGTAAGACGGGTCTCGCGAATCCATTTTTTATTTCAAGTGGAAAGTGGCAAGAACCGCTTTGTGGTCGGTAGGCCAGATTCCAAGGGGAGTCATGATCGGGTCGGAGGTCTCTTCCGTCTCTCTTTGCCCACGGAGGATGTCACCTTTCGGACCGATGATACATACATCTGTAAGCGTTAATCCCTCGAATGGAGCGTAATGGATGAAATCGATGCGATCTCTATCGTCCGCTTTCGGCGACCAAACCAATTTCTCTAAAGCGATATCCTTACAGTCCGCCGGGCAGGTAAGTCCCGGATGAGTTACAGGGTTCGGGAAGATCTCACGGTACGTATCTTTGAAGCCGTCTTTCTCCAGCATGACGGATACGTGCCAAGGAACAACCAATCCTTGGTGGTCTCTCATATCTTTGGTCGCCTCGGTCCAGTCCAGATGGGAAGGCTCGTTAAAGTCTCCTCCGAGGATAACGATCCGTCCAGCTTCCCGATCCTTTTTCGCCTCTTTTAGGAAGCAAGCGATAGCGTCGTCACGGACAGATTGCTCGTTCAACCATAGGAGTGTATCCAGATTGGTGACAGGAGGTTCCTCGTCCCATGTATTTCCGTCGTATCCACGGGCATCGTAATAAGCGCAATTGCGATAATCCAGATGGGCGGTGTAAAGAGCTACCTCGGCATCGCCGATGTGGGTAATGGCCTTGTACATACTACCCCTGTCATCGTTCAAGGGATAGACGGTCGTGCTATCCGTGATCGGGTAGCGGCTTAACAGACCGGAATCCTCGGTGTAGAAAGAATAGTACGTTTGTCCTCTTTGCTGCAACGCTTCCACGATCCGGTCGCAAAAACGGGTCTGATGATAATTACGTACCTCGCTTAACGTAACGAAATCGGCGTTACTTCTTACGATCTCGTCAGCGATAGCGTCAAAGCCTCCTTTTACGACAGCGCCTTCCTGCCAGATGTTGAATTGAAGAACCTTGAAAGTCTTCTCTTGCTGGCAAGAGCTGAGGCCCAGTGCGATCAACAAGAGTAAGTAGATAAAACTAGTTTTTTTCATGTGTGAAATATTTTGTTAGATGTTTTGTCGTAGCCATTCCTCGGCGGCGGCCAAGGTTTCCGGCTTGCCGATATCCAATAGTTTTAGGTTATCCGCCATATAAGCCCTGATATCGGTTTTGGCGCAAATAGCCAGATAGAAGTTAATGATAGAGAACTTTCCCGTCCATTCTTCCATCAGCTCCAATATCTTGGGCGAGAGTACGTGGATTCCGCTAAAGGCGTACTCGTTGTGTTGATCCGGGTCAAAATAGGGATAGTAAGATTTTACCTCGCCGGTCTCATGATTACGCCAACCACACAGTCTATTCTCCTTATTAAATAATAGATAACGTGAGGTATTGCGCTGGCTGACGAGTAAGGTAGCCAACGGGTTCGTTTGTACATGGGTATCGTATAGTTTCTTGAGATCCACGTTCGATAAGATATCGACATTATGTATCAAGAAAGGCTCGTTCCCGCATAAAAGAGAAGTGGCCTTCTTGATTCCTCCTCCCGTATCCAGCAGATAATCGCTCTCGTCCGAGATTTCGATCCGGACACCGAAGTTGTTGTTCGCCTCCAGAAAATCCACGATCTGGTTGCCTAAATGGTGGATATTGATCACGATCTGGTCGAAACCGGAGGATTTCAGTTTCAGTATGACGTGTTCTAGCATCGGTTTGCCCCCGATAGGTATAAGCGCTTTTGGCGTGTGATCGGTTAACGGCTTCAGTCTGGAACCAGTACCGGCCGCGAAAATCATAGCTTTCATAATGTAGGGTTAAAGAGTTGTTCTATATTTTGTTCTCTATGTACTAAATGTACTTTTACTCCGAACTTGGTGTTAAGATGTTCCGCCAGATGTTGTGCGGAATAGACCGAACGGTGCTGTCCTCCCGTACATCCGAAACAAATCATCAAATTGGTGAATCCTCGATCCATATATCGTTTTACCGAGGCGTCTACGATATGGTAGACATGCTCGAGGAAATTCGTGATCTCCCCGTCATCCTCCAAGAACTGGATCACTGGCTCATCCAAACCGGTGAAATGGTTGTAACGCTCGTATTTACCGGGGTTATTTATCGCACGGCAATCGAATACAAATCCACCTCCGTTCCCGCTAGGGTCGTTCGGGATTCCTTTTTTATAGGCGAAGCTCATGACCTTTACTTCCAGCATATGTTTCTGGATATCGTCCGTGAATTGTTTCAACCCGGTAAGCTCACGAAGGACGGAGCATAAATAGGGGTATTCCGGATAGTCATTCTTCAATAACTGCCGCAGGTTCTCGATCGCGAACGGGACACTTTGGATGAAATGAGGCTTTTTCTCGAAATACCCCCGAAAACCATAAGCCCCCAATACCTGCAAGGTCCTAAACAGGACGAAATGGCGCAGCTGGCTATGGAAGTAAGCCTCGTCTACCGGGATATATTTACGTAGGGCCGTGATATAATCCGATAGTAATTCATTCCTCAGATCCTCCGGATATTTCGCTTTCGCCTGCCAAAGGAAGGAAGCCACGTCGTAATAAACCGGGCCTTTTCGTCCACCTTGAAAATCAATGAACCAAGGCTCTCCGTCCTTTACCATAACATTGCGTGACTGGAAATCACGGTATAGGAACGTGGCGGAGGAACTGCGTAACAATACGTCGCTCATCTTCAAGAAATCATCTTCCAGACGGTTTTCTTGAAACTCCATCCCGGTAGCCTTTAAGAAACAGTACTTGAAATAATTCAAGTCCCAAAGGATAGACCGTTGGTTGAACTCGGCTTGCGGATGGCAATACGAGAAATCGAAACCGTCGGACCCCAAGAACTGGATGTCGGGGAGTTTGGTGATCGTTTTGTGTAATAAACGGCGTTCCTCCTCGTCGAATACACTGCTTTTACGGCCTTTCTCGATGGCGTTGAAAAGAAGCGTATCTCCTAAATCTTCTTGGATATAAAATGAATGGTCGTCCGAGCTGGCATATACTTGCGGTACGGGTAAGCCCTTCTCCCGGAAATGTTTTGCCATATAGATAAAAGCCTCGTTCTCCTCAATAGAAGTGCCACTAACTCCAATCAACGTCTCAGGACCTTTTATCCTGAAATACCGGCGGTTAGAGCCGGATGACGGTAACTCCGTTATTTCCTCTGCCGGTGATCCGGTATATGATTGGTATAGCTTCCTAAGTTCTTCTGTTATCATACTTATCGATTTACGGCACTAAGATACCGCTTTTTAATTGAAAATTAAGAATTGAAAATTGAAAATTGGGACTTCGTCGGAAATAAGAAAGGGGAATAGCCTCTCAAAGCCTATCCCCCTCGCTTATATGATCATCAATCTCTCCTCTCTAACTAATTTTCAATTCTCAATTCTCAATTTTCAATTACCTAGAGTATTCCTTGTGCCATCATAGCCTTAGCTACCTTCATGAAGCCGGCTACGTTGGCGCCTTTCACGTAGTTTACGTAACCATCCTCTTGCTTTCCGTATTTTACGCATTGCTCGTGGATGTTTTCCATGATGCTTTGAAGTTTCTGGTCTACTTCCTCGCTGCTCCAGCTTAACTTCTGTGCGTTCTGAGTCATCTCAAGACCGGAAACGGATACACCACCTGCGTTAGCGGCCTTACCCGGAGCGTAAAGGATCTTGGCCTCAAGGAATGCGTCGATAGCTTCTGGTGTAGAAGGCATGTTAGCACCCTCGGATACGGCGAAGCAACCGTTGGCCAATAAAGTCTTGGCATCGTCGCCGTTCAACTCATTCTGGGTTGCGCTCGGCATAGCGATGTCGCATTTCTCTCCCCAAGGACGAGCGCCTTGTACATATTTGCATCCGTATTGCTCCGCGTATTCACGGATACGGCCACGATACAAGTTCTTCAACTCCATGATATAATCCAGTTTCTCACGGTCGATACCATCCGGATCATAGATATAACCGTCGGAATCAGACATCGTGACAACTTTCGCTCCAAGACTGATTAATTTCTCTACCGTATATTGAGCCACGTTTCCGGAACCTGATACACAAACTACCTTGTCTTTGATATCAATGTTGCGGGTTTTCAGCATCTGCAACAAGAAATATACGTTTCCGTAACCTGTAGCTTCCGGACGGATCAAGGAACCTCCGAACTCGATACCCTTACCCGTGAATGTGCCCGTATTCTCACGAGCCAATTTCTTGTACATTCCATACATATAAGCCACCTCACGTCCGCCTACACCGATATCGCCGGCGGGAACATCCGTGTCCGGACCGATATGGTGCCATAACTCAAGGATGAAGGCTTGGCAGAAACGCATGATCTCAGCGTTTGACTTTCCTCTCGGGCTAAAGTCGGAACCTCCTTTACCACCACCCATCGGCAATGTAGTCAGTGAATTTTTAAACGTTTGCTCAAAAGCCAAGAACTTAAGGATCGATTGGTTTACGGAAGCGTGGAAACGGATACCGCCTTTGTACGGGCCGATAGCGTTGTTGTGCTGGATACGGTAACCCATGTTCGTCTGGATTTGTCCCTTATCGTCCATCCAAGTTACACGGAAAGAGAAAATGCGATCGGGGATACAAAGGCGCTCGATCAAGTTGCTTTTCTCAAATTCCGGATGCTCGTTGTAAGCTTCCTCGATAGTCCCTAAAACCTCTGATACTGCTTGATGATATTCCGGTTCGTTCGGAAATCTTCTTTTCAAGTTGTCTAAAACTTCACTTGCCTTCATGACTGAATTTTATATTTAGAATGTTATACCATTTTGTTATCCGTACGCCGTTTGCTTAACGACGTGGCAAAGGTAAGCTAATTTTTGACACTAGCAAATAATTGAAAGAGAAAATGCGTAAAAAATATCATTTAGATATATTAAGTTTGAAAAAACGACGAAATGTTATTCATCTCTATGCTTGAAATTCTTATAGATCGGAACGAACACAATGATAGCGGAGGCTACAAGGGCAAATATGACGTCGAAATTGATCGTTTCGCTGTATACAAGCAGCATGTAGCATAAGACACCCCATAGTAAGGTGATACATACGGCTTGACTATTTGTTATCTTTCTGCGTGCCATTGATTACATTTGTTTAGTTTGAGGAAATAAGCGATCCGAAGTAAATCACCAAAGCCAAAAAGACAGCTATGATGACGAATAGGATCATGATTTGTTTCTCTAAGGGATATTTTCGTAGAAAAGGGATATGACGTGCGAATCCGGCGACTTGTTCTACCGGTTCCGCTTGCTCGTCTTCCCGGGGCAGGTCGTAACCGCCTTCCTCCATGATCTTCATGGCTCGGGGAACGTCGCATTCCAGAATCTCCACCCGTGCGCCGCCTACGTCTACGTAACCGGCCATGATCTGGCTGCTTAACTCATTGCGGAGATAACATTCTATCCCTTCCGACCTCAACAGGGCCATCAGCGGTTGGGCATCCGCCGGATAGGTGAACCGGGCTATTTCTACGATCTTGTCCATGGTATTTGTTTTTCTGCAAATGTAAGTAGACAATCACGAATTAACCGTGTTTTTTATTGTAATTTACTTTTTTTATACGTGAAAATATGAAACAGTATGATTTAGCGGAGGGTATGCGGATGTATATAGCCCGATTGAGAGAGCAAGGACGTTATTCGTCCGCCAAGAGTTATCAAGATGCCTTGAATTCATTCCTGCGTTTTTGTGGGCAGGAGGTGATTCCTTATACCCGTATCGACCGGGAAATGCTTTTGAGGTATCAAGACTATTTGCGGGACCGGGAATGCTCGTGGAATACGGTGTCTACCTATATGCGTAGGATTCGCCGTGTGTATGGGTTGGCGATGGAGAATGGGGAGGCTCCTTTTTCCCGTTATTTGTTCAAGGGAATTTTCATGGGAGTGAAAAGCAAACAGAAGAAGGCGTTGCCTACGGAATCCTTGCGTTTGTTGATGACCGCTCCGTTGGATGATTCGGGGCTGCGGAAAACACAGCGGGCATTGTGTTTGATGTTCTTGTTTTGCGGTATGGCGTTTGTCGATTTCGCTCATTTGAAAAAGAGTGATATCCGGAGTGGTGTCTTGAGGTATAACCGCCAGAAGACGGGTACGCCGATGTTGGTCGAGATACAGCCTGTGGCCAAGGAGTTGTTGGCTGCGTTAATGACCGACACGCTTAGGGATTCTCCTTATCTATTCACTTTCTTGAGTGGGACGAAAACGGGTGAAGAGGCCTTCCGGGAATATACCTCTGCCTTGGCTGATTTCAACAGTTCCTTGAAGGAACTGGCAAATGCCTGTGGTGTGACGGAAATGGTTACCTCGTACTCAATCCGTCACTCTTTCGCCACGACCTTGAAGGAACAGGGTGTACCGATCGAGATGATCAGCGAATTGCTGGGACACCAATCGATCAAGACGACGCAAATCTATTTGAAGAGCTTCTCTTTGGATAAGATGTCTGCGGTGAACAAGGCTTGCTTCGAGAGCATATATAATAATGTATCAAAGGTGGGGTAGGCGATCGGCTACTTGGGAAGTAGCGTAATCTTCCACGCCGCAAATTTAGTAAAAAACACCGAATAACAAACAATTTTTAGGCTTTGTGTAGGCTTTGTTTGTTTTCTGAATTTATCTTTCTTCAATTTTTCGTTTCTATTCGTGGTGTATGGGCACGACAATGGAGACGAAACGACCTCATATTTCCTGCATCATCACGTCTCCCAAAAAAATCGTACGAACATCGTGTAGAGACGGGGCGTGCCCCGTCTCATCCCCTCAAATGGGTATTTTAATTACTGCCAGACAGTGGGAGACGGAGCACGCTCCGTCTCTACAACTGGGTAATAATCATTTTCTATCTTTTACGCTACTTCCCAAGTAGCCGATCTTCCACGTCCCGATAGAAGAGATATTGACATGGTTTCTATTGCTTTAAAATTTTCGGGAATAGAAAAGAATGTTTGATTTAAGTATTAGATTATCAGTGTATTAATAGAATGTGCTGATATGGCATTGAAGTATCTATGGGTCATGATCTTCCCCCTTTACCATTGCGTGATGTCCACACCGTAAGATGGTATGTATTATCTCTTCCCGCTTGTCACAAAGGTCCAGCCAAGGGTTTGGAGAAGGAGTTAGATCGCAGGGTGCGTTTGGGCGAGCCTACGTTCGATTTTTTCGCCCCCTCTTTCGTGGAGATGCATCGCCGTGAGGGGCGTTTGGTGGCGACTCACCGTCCGTTGCTCTACAATTATGTGTTTATCCGCTCTTCTGTGTATGAGATCTTTCGTTTGAAACGAGATTTTCCCTTGTATAATTTCCTGCCTAGCGTGGATGGCCGTGGCTCATATCCTTTTGTCTCCGATCGTGAGATGGAAAACTTGCGTTGGGTGGCCCGTTCTTACTCGGATGAGCTTCCGGTGTATGTGCCGGAAGCGGGTTATTTGCGTAAAGGTGACCGGATACGCATCACGGATGGTCGTTTCAAAGGTGTTGAGGCAAGTGTAGTAATACAGCCCGGTGTTGGCGAGCGGGAAGTAATGGTATGCGTGGACAACTGGATGTGGGTTCCTTTATTGCGTGTTCAGCCGGGCGAGTATGAGGTGATCAGCTTGGCCGAGGAAGGCAAGCATGTATATACCCGTTTGGACAATTCCCGGATACAAAATGGTCTTCATGAGGCGTTGGGCCGTCATTGGGGGGATGGTGGCGTTACGGCTATAGATCGTGAGCTGGCGACTGAGACCTTGCGTGCCTATGGAGAGTTACAGCTGGATTCTGCCGTGATGCGGTGCAAACTCTATTCCCTCTTGTTGCCCGCCTATACGATACTAGGGGACGAGGAGCGGCAAAAGTCGTTGATCGGAACGATCGTCTCGTTCTTACCCTTGATCCGTGCGGAGCAGTCGTTGGCATTATTACTACTTACGCTTTATGGTTGTACGGATAGCAGTATCTATTATTATCGTGCGCACGAGTTGATCGATCCGTGGAGCCGGGAATCCTCCCCGAAGAAGAGTAAATTATCTTTGATCCATCGGTTGGCAGACTACGACCGGTGGCTAAAACATTAACAGTTGACAAGTGACAGTTGACAGTTGCGCATAGCGGTGAATCAACCAGTAACTGTCAACTGTCAACTAACGAAGTATGAGTGAAGTTCCCTCCGGTATTCGCTTGGTTACGTTACTAAACGAGCATCTGAACGAGATCATGGATCGTGAGCGCGTGAACCGTACCTCGATCCATTTATATTGTACGGGTCCTTATTGGGTGGCTTTCGAGCGTTCTGCCTATCAGTTGTGTCTCACCTTCCCGGATAGCGAGATCACGCCGCTGCGTCTGTTCGCCTACCCGTTCCCGATCGTGATGGTGTCCGTGACGGATCGCTCGTTGCGTTCGTATGCCCGTAAACATATTTTGAGGCGGGACGAGACGGATTACGTGGTGCTGACCGTCCCCGAATCCTCCTTGACTGACTACCGAAGATGGCATGCTGGTGAGGTGGAGGGCTTGCCCCAGCTGACATGAACCCAAAATTTTATTCATGATGAACCTTTTTTCTAAACTCTCAACGTGGTATTTCTCAAGGAAAGCGTTGCCGTATTGGAGCATTATCCTGTTGGATTGCTTGGTGATCCTGTTTTCAGGCTTGCTGGTATATGCCTTGAATAACGGGATCTTCGCCACGATGGGCATCTTTTGGCACCTGTCGCTCACGTGGGGTGTTTGCCTAGTGCCTTATCTGGTGGGCTTTAGGCTGTTCCGTACGTATTCGGGCATCATTCGTTACTCTTCCTTCGTGGATTTGCAACGGGTGGGCTTCGCCGTGCTGTTTGGTGTGGTTTGCGTGGTGACCTTCCAAGAGTTTACGGATTTTTCGCCTTACTTGGTGTATATCCGTAAACGGGACCTTGTGCTATCCTCCCTGCTGGCGATGAGCTTGATGTGGGCGATGCGTGTGTTCGTGAAGTATTTCTACGTGACGACCTTTCGCCAGTCGAAGGCTGAGCGTGCCTTTATCTTCGGCGTGAAGCAGGGCGGTATCAGTTTGGCGAAGAGCATCCAGAACCAAGATCCCGCACAGTACGTGCTGGCAGGCTTCGTCTCGGAGGCCGGGAACATGCAGAATCGTATATTGATGGGAGTGCGTGTGTACCCTTTCGATGAGGAGCTGATCGATGCGATGCGCCGGGAGCGGGCGACGATCCTTTTCGTCTCCCCCTTGAAGAGCGACTCCATCCGGGAACAGCCGGATATGGTGGCCCGTTTGGCGGAGGCGGGGATCAAGATCTACGTGACCCCGGCGGCGCAAGAATGGGATGGCAGGAGCGATTTGACGCATACACAACTCCGGAAGGTTGAGATCGAGGATCTGCTTCCCCGGGAAAAGATAGAGATAGACATGGAGGCGGTGGGCCGCTTGCTTCGTGGTCAACGCATCCTGATAACGGGAGCCGCCGGCAGCATCGGTGGCGAGATGGTGCGCCAGATCGCCTCGTTCGCTCCGGATCGCTTGATCTTGGTAGATCAGGCGGAAACTCCCTTGCACGACATCCGCTTGATGATGGCGAGGGATTGGCGGGATATCAACGCCTATACCTTGGTGGCGGACATCGCTAACAAGTCTCGCATGGAGGAGATCTTCTCGGAGCATCGCCCCGCCTACGTGTTCCATGCGGCGGCTTATAAGCACGTTCCGATGATGGAGGATAATCCTTGTGAGAGTGTGGGTAACAACGTGGACGGTACCCGTGTGATCGCCGACTTGGCCGTGAAGTATGGCACGAGGAAGTTCGTGATGATCTCCACGGACAAGGCGGTGAATCCCACGAACGTGATGGGTTGCTCGAAACGTATCTGCGAGATTTACGTGCAGAGCCTCGACAAGGCGATCAAGGAGGGCCATGTGGAAGGCGTGACGCAGTTCGTTACGACCCGCTTCGGCAACGTGCTGGGTTCTAACGGTTCCGTGATCCCATTGTTCCGTGAACAGATTGCCAAGGGCGGTCCCGTGACAGTGACGCATCCGGATATCATCCGTTTCTTCATGCTGATCCCGGAGGCCTGCCGGTTGGTATTGGAGGCGGGTACGATGGGTAACGGTGGGGAGATCTTCGTCTTCGACATGGGCAAACCCGTGCGTATCATCGACTTGGCGAAACGTATGATCCAGCTTTCGGGCGCCAAGAACGTAGAGGTCCGGTTTACGGGTCTTCGTGCCGGCGAGAAGCTGTACGAGGAGGTACTGAACGACGAGGAGATCACGCTGCCTACCTTCCATCCGAAGATCAAGATCGCCAAGGTACGGGAGTACGATTATGATACGGTTTGCCAAGATATAGATGAACTCGTCGGCCTAGGCCGCTCGAGGGACGATATGGCCATCGTGGGCAAGATGAAGGCGATCGTCCCCGAGTTCAAAAGCCGGCACTCCAAGTACGAGGTCTTGGATAAGGCGCTAGAAAGCGCAAGCACTGATGCCTAAGGCCCCGGCGATGGTGGTGGCTATGGCGATGACTACTTTGATGATTACGCTCCAAACGTTGGTTTTCTTCTTTTCACTCATTTAAATTTGTTTTATAAGGTTGATAATACGAAGTCTGTATCAATGAGCACGCCGAAACGTGCCCCATTGGCTTATATCTCATCCGGGCTTTCGCTGTCCGAGGAGCCGTTCTTACCGGAGATATCCACCGTTGTCTTACCGGCCTTCTGGGCCTTGATGACGGCGGCTTGGGCGGCCCGGGTGGGGACGAGGTTGAACTTGAGGCCTTGGAAGATGACTTGAAGTTCCTCGCCGGGGACGAACTGGATGTTCACCCCCTTGATATAGTCGGAGGTGAACAGGTCGGCACTTGGCGCTCCCCCGGAATTGATCTGGAGGCGGAAGGCACCCAGATCGCCGAAATTCACCTGCTTACCGGCTTTCAGACCTTCCAGCATGCACTCGGTGGTGGCGATGAGCACGGCCGAAACGTCGGCTTGGTGCACCGTACATTTACTTGCTATCAGGGTAGATAGCTCTTTTAGACTGAGCTCGCCGTTGGTTTGCGCCTTGGCGTAGGCTTTCTTGGGTTCCTCTTTTTTCAACGGGTTGCCCATCATGGCAATGGAATAGTTTAATGACATAATCGTAAGATATTTTAAGTGATACATAAGGAACTTGGGGGATGATGAGTTGAGTCCTCACGCTTGATGACTTGGCTCTTCGTGCTCCTTGATTTAAGTCTTCGGTTTGAAAGACTTAAGTCAATTAGGTGACTTTTCTTTATCGATAACCTGACAGCGAAGGTTGCCGGGTACGTAAGAGATATGGATCCATCGGGCGCCGGGCTCTAGAATGAGCTGAGTGAACTCGAGTCCGCACAGCTCGTGCGTCTCTTGTATCAGTCGGAACAAGCGGCGATGATCATCTGGAGAGCCGGCTATCAGGTCGGCGGCGCAACCGAGGAGATGGTGACTGTGCTTGGCTCCCCCGATAAGAATGTTCAATTCGGGGCAGCGATAGCCGCTACTGATGACGATGGGTCTGCCCCAGACCCGCCGTAGCGGGTCTAGTAGCATTTCCACTAGGATCGTGACCATTCGCTGGGCCACCGGGGTGAGGCTGTTGTCGATCCCGTCTCGCCGGGCCGTGGCGGAGTCTTCAAACTCTTGATAATTAAAGTAGCGCATAGGAGACAAGGTTGATGTTTTTGTTTCTGTAGCAAAGATACGATAGGCGGAAAGCCCGGATATACCATTTGTTTCCACCTATTCGCTCTAGGAGAAGAATTTTAGGGTTCCCCTAAAAAATCATAGAATATCTGTACTTGCTTCGGCGTGATGGAGCGGTCTTTCGAGTGATAACCATGACGGATAAGGGCCTCTTTCAGTCCTTTCACGTCACGGATATATCGGTTCAACTTATGCAAAGCGTTCGAAGGGGTACCTGTCAGGCAATATTGACGGGCGAGATCTATTTTTTTCATCTGTATTGAATTTTAAAATGACTATAGGAGGGTTTCAAGTTTCAAGGTTTCATGAACCCTCTTTCCTCACACACACGTACGTACATTATATGGGTTTCAAATAAATCCCTTTATGCTCGCCATGCAGGAGGGCTCCGGAGTCGCATAGTCGGCGTAGCCATGTCTTGGCGGTGTTCTTGGGGATGTTGGCATGCTCGGCGGCCTCCATCCATTGGACGGTGGTGAACTCGTCCGGCATGGAGCTGAGCAGACTGTCCTTTTCCGAGAGGCCTCGGCTGGTGATCTCGCCGGTAGGCAGGAATGAGAGGATATGGGTGGCGTGGAGGTAGAGCGGCTCCGCCATTGTCAGAAGGGCGGCGAAGTCATCATCGGTGATATGGAGTTCCCAGCCTCCGATGATCTTGTCCTTTAGGTTGTCGCTGTTGATGCCTTGGGCCGGCAGCAGTAATTCCGGTTGTTCCAAGGCACGAAGCATGGCTACCACCTCCATGAAACGTACGAGGTTGATGGCGAGGCGTACCACGGAACTGTTCATCTCCTGCCCGTTGGATTGTCGGGCACGGAGGAAAAGACGTACGAAGCTGTCGTTGAAAGCGGCTTGTTGCCGCTCGTCGAGGCACAAGGTAATGGTACCCCGGCATTTGAGCTGATCGATCGTGGCCTTCCACTCGTAGCCCATCCGGTGGAATTCCTTCTCGGCGTCTACCTCGTCAACGGAGAATTGGTCGATCCATTCCCGGATCTGCGATTTGTAGTAGAAGACCTCACGGCTGAAGAGCCCGTTCTCGCCCGAGGGGATAAGCGGCGCTACCTGTCCGGGCGTACCCGAGAGCACCATTGAGAGGAAGGTGGAGTCGCATTCCCGGTATTCGTTATCGGTTCGTCGGTTGAACGAGAGCCCGGCATGGTCGAAAGCGTTACGGAGCGTATCGCTCCAATGCCCGTAATCACCCCCGATAGCGGTGGTGATGGTATCCGCCTCGGTCTCGAAAATAATACCGGTGCCGTCCGAATCGATGATATTTTGCAAGATACCCGTCCCGGTATTGTTGCCGGAGATGATAAACATACTGTTTTTAGGCATCTGGGGCATCTCTATCTTGGCTTTCTCCTTGCCTAAGGCATGATAGGCCGCCAAATCTTGGCGGTACTGTTTCATCGCTAGGTCCACTTGTTGGCGGATCTCCCGGTGGATAGGCTCGATAAACTTACGCAGCCACGCCATGATGCCCTTACCCGATGCGGGCGGAGCGATCACGAAGAGCTGGATACAGGGATAGATCCAATGCATCCCATAGAGGCAACGCACCGTCTTGCCCAAGGTGGCGCCTAGGGCGGTGAGAGCCGTGAGCAAAAGGATATCCCGCTGCTCGGCATTATCGGCGAAACCGAGGATGTCCCGTAGCAACGAGGGCCATGGATAGCCGGGTACCAGCCGTGGCAGGGAGGTGTAAGGCTCGCTGCCGATGTGGAGTGGGGCGTCGTTTGCCTCATTTTCCCGATCGCTGGTCTCGTGGGCTTGATCTACCGTATCGGCTGTATTATACGTACTCACACGTGTGTGTGAGGAAAAGGGTTTCGTGAAACCTTGAAACTTGAAACCTATTTCCACGCCCGCCAGCTTGGCCAAGTGGAAAGCGGTGCCCAGATGGACATTCTGGTTTCCGGTGCGCAAGGCACTGGAGAAAAGCTTGTTGGCGTGTAGGGCGTTGAACTTGGGCGATGGCTCGCAGAGACTGATGAAGTCGCTACGTCCTGCCTCCCCGCAATCGGTGGCGATGGCGAAAGCCAATTGTACATACTCGGCGTAAGTGGGGGCGATGTCGGCGTGGGCCGCCCGTACCGCTTCTACTAGTTTGGAAAGATCGTTGTTCATGATATGAGTATTTTAGCGTTAGAATCGTGAGACAGGAAACAGCAGCGGGCGATATCCTTGCCACAGGTATCCACCTCACCCTTGAAGGTGTCGGCATACAGGAGTTGTATGTAGCTCATGGCCCATCGCACGGTCCCGTCTCCGGGGATGAAAAGTTTCACTCCGAGTCCTCCGGGGCTGACAAAGGCGAGGCGGGTCCCGAGATAGGTGTCTGCGAAGAGGTGGTCTCGGAGCTGTTCGGCCTCTTCGAGAGAGGCGAGATGATCAATATCGACCACTACCAATCCCGAGGCGGAGATGAGAGCGTCGCTCTTACGACGGGAAAAAACGCCGTGGGGCGTTACGAACGGCAGTTGTCGCTGTTTGAGTTGGCGGTATTCCGCTACCTTGCCTTCCCGGATGAAGGCGCGTAATTCGTTGGTAACCGTTTCGAGAGATTTATCCTCGGTGATCCATCGGTACACTTCCCGTAGTGTACAGTTCCCGGTCGGAAGCGTGTTGGTGATGGGAGGAAGAAAGTAAGACATTTGTTGGTCCATATCAATAGGATTTCAGATTAATTTTCTAAAGCTATTGCTAATAATTGATTCTGCGTTTCAGCCTATAGGCTGAAATATCGGATGATTGTTTAATAAAAATTAGCATAGTATGAAGGAAAATTTAGATTTGAACCAGATTTTATTTGATGAGTTAGTGGAATTTCCACGTAAGCGGTTAGGAATCTCTATCCGTGAGTTTTGTGCGGAGGCCCACGTAGGCACCGCCACCTACAGCAAAGCGAAAAAAAAAGAGTATCAATCCCCAAAGTCTGACCCGCTTGATACAGGTGCTCTGCTGGGAGCTGGAGGAAGAGGAGTTTCAAGGGGATGTAGCGGGAGCGTTTCGGGTGGTGTATAGGGCGACGAGGCATGGAATGGAAGAATAGCGAATTGAAAATTGATCGTTTAGGGAAATAACGTTATATTTGCCTTGACGAACCAATAAACAGAGACGAAGATGGAAGGGCGGCGATTATATCCGATAGGGATACAGACATTCTCCAAATTGAGAGAGGGGAATTATGTGTATGTAGATAAGACGGAATTGGTCTACCGAATGACACACGGCGCGTCTGGTTATATATTCTTGAGCCGTCCCCGCCGTTTCGGGAAGTCGTTGCTTACTTCTACGCTCCATAGTTATTTCGAGGGGCGAAAGGATTTGTTTGAGGGTTTGGCTATCGAGTGTCTGGAGAAGGAGTGGACAAGCTATCCGGTGCTTCATTTCGACATGAGCACGGCAAAGCATATGGACAAGGATCGGCTTCTGAGTGAGCTGGAGAGGAAATTGTATGGTTACGAGCAGATATACGGACGTGATGAGAGCGCTATTTATACGAACCAACGTCTGGAAAGTCTCATCCAACGTGCCTACGCCCAGACCGGTCAAAAGGTGGTTGTCTTGATCGACGAGTACGACGCTCCCTTGCTGGACGTGGTGCATGAGGAGAAGGAGCTGCCGAAGCTTCGCGACGTGATGCGTAACTTCTATAGTCCGCTGAAAGCCTGCGATCCTTATTTACGTTTCGTATTCCTGACGGGTATCACGAAGTTCTCTCAATTGAGCATCTTCAGTGAGTTGAACAATATAAAGAACATCAGCATGCTCCCGGAGTACGCCGCCCTCTGTGGCATCACGGAGGAGGAGATGCGTGAGCATATGGGTGAGGGTATCGGTCGTTTGGCCGACAACCTCGGCGTTTCTCTGGAGGGTGCCTTGGGTGCCTTGAAATCGAATTATGACGGTTACCATTTCACGTGGCCGTCGCCCGATATATACAACCCGTTCAGCCTGTTGAACGCCTTGGCCGACAGTAAACTAAATTCCTATTGGTTCGGTAGCGGTACGCCCACCTATTTGATCGAGATGCTGAACAAGTATCACGTGAAACCCCAGCAAATAGGCGCACGCAAGGTTTTGGTAGAGTCGTTTGACGCCTCCACAGAACGGATGGTCGATATTACGCCATTGCTCTATCAGAGCGGTTACATCACGATAAAGGATTATTCCTCGCTCACGAATTTGTACACGCTCGACATCCCAAACAAGGAGGTACGTATGGGATTGATGAAGAGTTTATTGCCCAATTATTTGCATCAATACACAGCGGATGGACTTACTACAGTAGCCCTTCTTTTCGAGGCGATCGCTGGAGAGCGGATGGACGATGCCCTGCGTCTGTTGCAGACCTTCCTGTCCACCATCCCCCAATGTGACAATACGGATTACGAGGGCCATTACCAGTCCTTGCTTTACACGATCTTCAGCCTGCTAGGAATGTATGTGGACGTGGAAGTCCGTACCCCGAAAGGCCGTGTGGATATGGTGATGCGCACACCGACAACACTCTATGTCGTGGAATTGAAGTTAAACAAGACCGCGGATATAGCCCTTGAGCAAATCAATTTACGTAATTACCCGGAGCGCTTCGCTCTTTGTGGGTTGCCGATCGTGAAGGTTGGGATTAATTTTGATAGGGAGCGGCATACGTTGGGGGATTGGGTTATCGAATAAAGAACCTAAACGTGATTTTTTTACCAAACTCAGTTAGGACACTTCAAAAGTGTCCTAATTAAGAAGTATATCCTAATTTGAACACTTACTTCCTGTCCCTCCCGATATAAAACAAATGACTTAACTGTGAATCCTGTTGTATCTTCCCCGAAAAAAGTCTTCCAGTCTAGTACAAATGCTAAGCTTTGGGATAAACAGGCCGGAGTTTGGGAGGAGTAGGTTGATAAATACTTCATCTTTTTTGAAAATCAGAAAGATGAGAAATGTTTGGTGCTAACGAAAAAACAATCAAATGAATAAAGAAATCAAGATAGCCGTAGCCGGAACCGGTTATGTAGGACTAAGTATTGCCACTTTGTTGGCACAACATCATCAGGTAATAGCAGTAGATGTCATTCCGGAAAAAGTAGAGATGCTTAACCGTAAGCAATCTCCCATACAGGATGAATACATAGAAAAATACTTGGTAGAGAAGGAGCTGAATCTTACGGCAACGTTAGATGGAGCCTCCGCGTACCGGGAGGCAAACTTCATTATCATCGCAGCTCCTACGAACTACGATCCGGTGAAGAATTACTTTGATACGCATCATATAGAGGATGTGATAGACTTAGTGCTAAGTGTTAATCCGAAGGCCATAATGGTCATTAAATCGACTATTCCTGTAGGCTATTGTCGGAACCTTTATTTGAAATATGCCAATAGGGGAGTTCAGAAATTGAACTTGCTATTTTCGCCCGAGTTCTTGCGTGAGAGCAAGGCGTTATACGACAACTTATATCCAAGCCGTATCATCGTGGGAACGCCGAAGCTTATAGCTGATAATCAATTCAACGATGAGAACGAGGCGATAAGCAAGATTGCCGATATACCGGCATTGGAAGAGGCGGCTCGAACATTTGCTGCCTTGTTGCAAGAAGGAGCCATCAAGCAGGATATACCTACCCTGTTCATGGGAATGAAAGAGGCAGAAGCTGTGAAATTGTTCGCCAATACTTATCTGGCTTTGCGAGTAAGCTATTTCAATGAGTTGGATACCTATGCGGAGGTGAAGGGATTGGATTCGCAAGCGATCATTCAAGGTGTAGGTTTGGATCCACGAATCGGTACGCACTATAACAACCCCAGCTTTGGATATGGAGGTTATTGCCTGCCTAAAGATACCAAGCAGTTATTGGCTAATTATCAAGATGTACCTCAGAACATGATGAGTGCCATCGTGGAGAGTAACCGAACTCGTAAGGACTTCATTGCAGATCAGGTATTGCGTAAGGCCAGCTATTACGGTTACAGTGACCGGAACTGTTTCCGGCAGGTAGAGGAGAAGGAGTGCGTGATCGGAGTCTATCGCTTGACGATGAAATCGAATAGTGATAATTTCCGTCAATCCTCTATCCAAGGTGTGATGAAGCGTATCAAGGCGAAAGGGGCGGCAATTATCATCTATGAGCCAGCTTTGGAAGATGGAATTTCCTTCTTTGGCAGTATGGTCGTGAATGACTTAGCCCGATTTAAGGAGATGAGCCACGCTATCATAGCTAATCGTTATAACAATTGTTTGGATGATGTAGCGGGGAAGGTTTATACAAGGGATATTTTTTTCAGGGATTAGCCCGTATTTAATAAGATGGTATTTTTTCAAGACAAACTGAGTAGGAATAAAACCGTATTAGCGAATTTTTCGTACTTGAGTATATTACAGGTATTTACGATTCTATTTCCCTTGTTGACCTATCCTTATTTGTTGCGTGTTATAGGGTTAGAATTGTATGGTGTGATCGTATTTGCTCAAGCTATTATAAACTATGTCTCGTTGGTGATAAACTTCGGATTCAATATGTCTGGGGCGAGGAAAGTGGCGGTTTATAAGGAGGATAAAGTGCTTTTATCTAGAATTGTATCATCTACTTACTTATGTAAATTGATATTATGGCTTATTTGCCTTGTCGTATATTTATTGATTATAAGTTTAGTTCCGTTTTTCAAGGATTATTATTGGGTCTATGTTCTCTCTTTCTTATTGACATTTAATGAGCTTCTTCTACCTATCTGGTTTTTCCAAGGGATCGAGAAGATGAAGTATATCACTATCGTGAACCTGTCTGCCCGTTTGCTGTTCGTGGTGGCTATATTCTTGTTTGTTCGTGAGCGGGAGGATTATTTGATAGTTCCGTTATTGAATGGTTTTGGAGCTATATTGGCAGGTTGTTTGTCTTTATATATTGTGTTGGGAAAGGAGAGAATAAAATTGTCCGTGATACCTATGCGGGAATTGAGATCGGCTTATCAGGAGAGTTTCCCGTTGTTCGTCTCAAATTTATCCACACAGATTTATGTGAATGTAAACAAGTTGATGATCGGTTCTTTTCTAGGGATGTCCGAGGTCTCCATCTATGACATGGCAGATAAGGTTTTACATTTAATGAAGTTGCCTATTTCCATGATGGCTCAGGCTGTTTTCCCTAAGATCTCTCGGGAACGTAATATCCGTTTCGTGAATCGGGTGATGCTCTTGGTGGCGAGAGTCGTGTTGCTGGCTTACGCTTGTATGTTTGTTGGTAGCGACTGGATCGTGTATCTTTTCACCGGGGAATATATAGAGGAAGCCTCTACTGTCATGCGCTTGTTGGGGGTGTCTGCGATCTTGGTAGCTTTTAATGGTTTTATGGGAGGGAATCGGCTTGTTCCATTCGGATATTCGTCTGTTTATATGAGGGTGATGGTGAGAAATTGTTTGTTTTTTCTGACAGGGATTGGTTTGCTTTTGCTGACGAATAATATAAATGTGTACACGGTGACAGTGATGGCGGTGGCTGTAGAGGTGTTTTGTTTTGTGTCGTTAGTTTATAAGAATTGGCGGTTGGGGTTGTTAGGGGTAAAAGATAAAGGAAAATGGCATTAGTAGATTTTTGTTTAAGTAAAAGAGATCGTTCTATTGATTTATTACGCTTTATTGCGCTGACCGGTATCGTGATAGTTCATATATATCCTTCTGAATTTTGGACTCAATTGCGCAGTTTTGATGTCCCGTTAATGGTGTTTTTATCAGGGATATCCTATAGGTTAAGTGGAGGAAATACATTGGATTATAAGAAGTATTGTGTCAAACGTTTCAAGCGTTTGGTTCTACCGGTTTGGTTCTTTTTACCTGTTTATTTCTTGATTTATATGGCTGTGACACATTTACTCCCTCCTTGGAAGACCGTGCTTTCTTACTATACGCTTATGACCGGGTGGTATGTATGGATTATCCGTATCTTTTTCGTGATGGCCTTGGTTGCTCCGTTTTTGGCGAAAGAGTTGGATAAGTCTAGCAAACGTTTCTTCCTAGGAGTGTCGGTCTTGTTTTTATTGCTATTTGAATGGTATGTTAATACCCGATATTCCCGGTTCCCGGGGAGGACGATTGTTTTGACACATTTTCCTTATATCCTTGTCTTTGCTCTAGGGTACAAGATTGTGGATTTCCAAAGGAAGGTCATAAGAGGAATGATGATTGTATGTATGTTTGTATATTTATGTATATCATTATTTTATATAAATGATGGTTGCGGATATTTGCAAACTCAATTATTTAAATATCCTCCCCAAGTCTATTATTTGTCATACGCAATGGGATGCTGTTTGTTCCTTTGGTTGGTTCGAGTGAAAGTTTTCTCATTTCTATCAGGATTATCACTGAGGTTGGTTGACCTGATCGCATTTATCGGCTCTCATACGATTTGGATTTATTTATGGCACATACCGTTAGTGAGTATGGTTAAAGGGATAGATTCCGCCATCATACGTTTTTCTGTGGTATATATACTTGCTGCGATTATAGTCGGTTGTCAGACTTGGCTAGTGGAGAAACTTCTTCCTTTGGTGAAAGATACCAAAAGACAGAAGAATTTGAGGATGATTTTTATAGGATAAAGATAATATCAAAAAATAACTGCCTACAAATATGTTGTTTTTTATCATAGCGTTCTTTCTCTTTTTTTATGTATATATAAAGAGAATGATAAGGGATGGATTTTCGAGGAAAATCATATTATCTTTTTGGGCAATATGGTTTATATCCTTGACTATGTCTACTTTCAATCCGTATGGGCTTTATGCCGTTTCGGATGAAACTTATTTTATTTTAATGTTGAATGTGTCTGGTTTTATCTTGGGGTTCTCGGCTGTTAAGATAGGTAGGGAGATTTATCAGGGAAAGAATGCGTATGTGTGTTATGAGTCTGTGAGTAACTTTCTTGTAAGTAAAAAGTACTTATTTATGTTATTGATAGGCATTGTGTTGGCTGGGATGATATTGAATAAATATATATATGCAGCTACCTATTTAATGCTAAATGTAGATTCTTCCATAGAATTTATGGTAGAGGATAAATCAGGATTAGATTATTTTTTTTATACGTTTTTTGCAGCTCCTTTATTTTATAGCTCAAATGTTATATTAGCTTATTCTTTAATATATAATCGTAGATTTTTTTATGATTTTTTCTCTTATTTGTATATCTTGGTTTTTGCATCTATAGGTGGAGGACGTGTCGGTTTTTTAATAGTAGTAATTGCATTTGTATTTGTTTTATTTATAGGTGGGTTAAGAATTGATTTTAAAAAACTTCTATTACCATTTATTGTTCTCTTCTCTCTTATTTATGTAGTGATGTCCTATTTGACTGCATTTAGACATGGATTGTTAGAATTTACATTGGATAATATTTTGGATGGAGCTTCTAAGTTAAATGAAAATTTTGTGACTTATTTGACGTTGCCTTTTCGATTATTTGATTATTCAATTCAAAAAGACTATTTGTCGCAACTAGGAGGGTATCATTATGGTCTAGTTAGTTTTGATGGTATAGATAGATATGCGAAGTTATTTTTACGATTATTCTCTATTGATATTCCTACTATTTATGAAAAAACTACATTTATGTTTCAGGATACTTGGATATGTGTAGGGAAAGATATTATTGTTAATTATGCGTATACGAATGCTATTTATCATTATTTAGATTTTGGTGTGGTTGCTGTGTTTTTTATACCATTTGTTTTTTCTGCTTTTTTTAGGTGGGTTATAAAAATGTTTTATATTCAGAAAAGTACATTGGTTTTATGTTTGATGTTTTATTTGTTTTTTATTTTAATACATACGGTGTTCTCTTGGCATATTAATAAAGTGTATTCCTTAGGGTTTATTGTTGTAATGACATTTTTTATTTGTAAAAAGAGGTATAAATGTATTTGTAAGTGATTGTGAAAATGCTTTTAAAGATGTTTTTTATTTGGGAGGTGTTAGTATGAAAGTATTGTTTGTGTTACATAGTACTATTATGGGAGGAGCTACAATCTCTTGTTTAAAGTTGGTGCATGGGCTAATTGATAATAATATTATTCCAATCATATTATATCCTAATAGAAATGTTGATAAATGCTTCTTAGATATAGTAAATAGATCTGGAATAAAAATATATTCTGTTCCAATATATTCTTCAGTTTATACGCGATCTAGAACATTGAAGATGTTATTTAAAAATTTGTTTAAATGTGTGTTTTTACTAATTGCAAAAAAATACAGTATTTCAAAAATTGAGAAAATAGTTATGTGCGAAAAGCCAGATATTATACATACTAATACAGGGATTGTTCATGAGGGAGTAAAAGTAGCAAAGAAATTAAGAATACCTCATGTTTGGCATTTGCGTGAGTATCAAAATAAGGACTTTAACTGGGTGGTTTTTCCTTGTTTTTCTGCATATTACCGAATGTTGAGGAATTCTTATGTGATAGCAATCACCTATGATATAAAGGCACATTTTGGTTTATTAGACTTTCCCTATTCAAGGACTATATATAATGGTGTATTTAAAGCTTCGGAAGCAAATTTTTTATATCCGAAAGAAAAGTACTTTTTATGTGCCAGTAGGGTTAGTCCTGAAAAGGGACATTTGGATATTATTCGGGCATTTGCTTTGTTTTTAAGGAAACATGTAGATTACAAATTGGTCATAGCTGGTTTTGGAAATGAATCTTATATCGCTCAGTGTGTTGATTTAGCAAAGAAATTGGGATGTGAGAAGAATGTTTTGTTTAGTGGATATGTTGAAGATGTAAGACCCCTGATGGACAATGCGACAGCTTTAGTGGTTGCTTCTTATAATGAAGGTTTTGGGAGAATGAGCGCAGAGGCTTGCTTTCGAGGATGTTTACTTATTGGTCGTAATACAGGTGGTACGAAAGAAATTATGGATTCTGTAGGTGGCTTCCCTTTTCTTACTATAGACGATTTGTTAAGGCAAATGTTAGCTGTGGTGGCTTTGGAAAAATCAGAGTATCAAAGGATTGCTTTATCTGTCCAGAAGAAGGCAGTACAATTATATTCTGAGGAGGAATATGTAGAACATGTTCTTTCATTTTATAAGGAAATCCTATGTGAGTGAGAATATAATGGTTGGTTATGAAATAAATTTACGTGTTACAATTTTGATTTTATAGAAAATAAATATGATTGAATATGTTAGAAAAATAGTTGTATTATTGTTTGTTTATATAGGACAATTTATCTCTTATATTTGTATGTATGATGTTGTTTGTCGTGTCTTTAATTTTTTTGGAAAATGTTTTTATACAGGAATAATGAAGAGATTCTTTAAATCATTTGGATCAGGGAGTATTATTAATTCTAAATTCTGTTATTTGAAAGGTCCTAAATATATCTCTATTGGTAAGAATACAGTACTGGAGGGTAATATAGAACTTACCGCATACGATTCTTATCGAAATCAAATATTCTTTCAACCTTCTATTATAATTGGTGATAATTGCCATATTGGAATGAATGCTAAAATTACGGCTATTCATACTGTTGTGATTGGGAATGGAGTACTTACTGGACGTAATGTGTTGATCACAGATAATGCACATGGTGAGTCTGTTGCAAGTTCTATTCCTCCTGGAGATAGATGTCTTGTAAGTAAAGGAACCACTGTGATTGAGGATAATGTATGGTTAGGTGATAATGTCTCAATTCTTCCTGGAGTACATGTAGGTAAAGGTTGTATTGTTGGAACAAATTCAGTCGTGACAAAAAATGTACCTCCTTATTGTGTGGTTGGAGGGGTACCTGCAAAAATATTAAAAAATATGAAATAAAAATTAGAAGATAGAACTGAATACTTGATAAAGTATCTTGAGCTAGAAGGTTGATATTTTCTCAAATATAAGTATGTAATATACATTTATATAAGATATGTATGTGGTTTTATGAATAATTAGTAATATTTAATTGTGATGTCTGATAAAGTAAAAGTTATAGCATTCTACTTGCCTCAATTTCATCCTATACCCGAGAATGATAAATGGTGGGGAAAAGGGTTCACGGAGTGGACTAGTGTGGGAAAAGCAAAAAAATACTTTTGGGGTCATTATCAACCTCATGTTCCAGCTGATTTGGGTTATTATGATTTACGGCTTCCACAAGTTAGGGAAGAACAAGCTGTTTTGGCAAGAGAAGCAGGTGTGTCTGCCTTTTGTTATTGGCATTATTGGTTCGGTAATGGTAAACAACTTTTAGAAGAGCCTTTGAAAGAGGTAATTAGATTAGGAAAGCCTGATTTCCCTTTTTGCTTGGGTTGGGCCAATCACTCTTGGATAAATAAGTCATGGAATAGTGAAAAACAAATGGCTATGTCTAAAGAATTGATAAGGCAAGAATATCCAGGGCCTGAAGATATAGATAATCATTTTTATACAATGCTATCTGTGTTTAAAGATAAAAGGTATTTCAAATTACATGGTAAACTGCTATTTTTGATTTATTCACCCATGGATATACCCAATTTTAGCTATTTTAAAGAACGCTGGAATATGCTAGCTAAAGATAATGGACTTCCTGGATTTTATTTTATAGCAAACTCAGAAGATATAACAGATTTGAACAAGGACGAATTAAAAAAATATGATGCTATATCCTTGTGTAGACTATATGCTCCGTGGAAGATTGAGCATGGAAAGATAAAATTATATTGGATGTACTTTCGTAAAGTAATTTCTCTTATATTAGGTTATTCATTAAATGTTGTTTCTTATAATAAAGCTATAGATTTGATAGATTCTTCTTTTTATGAGAATGAAAAGGTCTATCCTAATATTATTCCCGCATGGGATAATTCTCCACGTCGAGGGCCTGTCGCTTATATTTATAAGGAATCAACACCTTCTTTATTTAAAAAACATGTAAGTATGATATTAAATAGAATTAGAAATAAATCTGATGAGGATAAAGTTATCTTTCTTAAATCATGGAACGAATGGGCAGAAGGTAATTATATTGAACCAGATTTGAAATGGGGCAAAAAATATATTGATGCTTTAAAAAAAGCTATAGATGAATTTTAATTTGGGGGGGATATTAGTTTGTCAACAGATAACAATTAGAATTTATGGATGTATTTCAAGGATATAGAAATTTTATACTCTCTAATGGTGTTACTGTACGTCAATTGCAGTTAAAGCTTTTGGAAATCTTCTTGTACTTCAAAAAAATATGCGAGGAGAATAACCTTACATACTGGTGTGGTGGTGGGACTATGCTGGGCGCTGTACGTCATAAAGGATTTATACCTTGGGATGACGATTTGGATGTCTTTTTACCAAGAAAAGATTACGAACGATTGTATGAGATTTGGGATCAAGTGGCAGATACCAGCCATTATGTACTTGTCCGTACAGATAAAAATGTTAATTATCATCATGCAGCAATGAATTTAGTTGATGTACGGACTACTTATGTTAACAGACATTCAGAGAATGAAGATATATATCATGGAATTTATATAGATGTGATTCCTTTTGAAGGATGTCCGAACTCTAAAGTAAAGAGAACCTTACAAATATATCACTCTATAATGTTTTCTGTGTTTAATGTTCAGAGGCTTCCTGATAATCAAGGTGCTTTGTTGAGATTGCCTACTAAAATCCTATTATCTCTTGTTCGATCTTCACAAAGCCGTTATAAGATTTGGAAGAAACATCAAGATAAAATGACTCAATATGATTTCTTTACGGCTAAATACGTGAAAGAAACTGTATCATCATTTAAGGGGTTATTCCGATTGTATGATAGAGATGTTTTTGATACTATAGATGCGATATTTGAAGGGGTTGTGGTTAAAATACCAGCAGGATATGATTATTATATGAAGTGTATTTATGGAGACTATATGTCACTTCCTAAAGATATATCAATAGATATGTCTTCAAGATATGAAGTTGTAAAATTTATTGATCTAAATGAGCCTTATACAAAATATAGAGGAATATATTATCTAGTAGATGTAAACGAATGATTATGAATGTTGCTATTATTTTTGCAGGTGGTTCGGGGAAAAGAATGAACACTATATCTCGTCCCAAACAATTCCTTGAATTACGAGGAAAACCGATTATTATTTATACCCTTGAATTATTTGATACTCATCCTGATATAGATGCGATTTGTGTGGTTTGTATTAAAGCTTGGATTCCTTTCTTAGAAAAACAGCTGAGGAAATTTGAGATCACAAAAGTCGTAAGTATTGTGCCAGGAGGTGAAACTGGGCAAGATAGTATTTATAATGGTCTTTGTGCTGCCGAGAAATATGCAAAAGAACTAAAAGCGAATGATGTTAATGTTTTGATACATGACGGTGTAAGACCTCTTATAACACAACAAACTATAACAGATAATATCAACACGGTTAACGATAAAGGTAATTGCATAACTTGCATTCCTGCAACTGAGACTTTTATTGTTACGCAAGATGATGGCTCGTTAGATATTCCTTCTCGGGAGCATTCTAAAATTGCCCGTGCTCCTCAAAGCTTTAGATTGAATGATATATTGCAAGCTCATAAGAATGCATTAGAAAGGAATAGGCATGATTATATAGATTCATGTACCTTAATGAGTTCTATGGGTTATAAAATGAATACAATAATGGGGCCTATGGAAAATATTAAAATTACAACACCTACTGATTATTTTATATTTAGGGCGATGGTTGAAGTTCATGAAAATCAACAAATATTTGGATTCTAGTATGAATGCGGTTCTTCAACAAAATATAAGAGATTTTGTACAATCATTTGAGCTATCACATAGACTATCTCATTCAAGATTCTTGATTACTGGATGTACAGGTTTAATAGGTTCTATCTTAGCTCATTCTTTGCTTGCAATAAAACAGGATATTAATATTATAGCACCGGTACGAAATATTAAGAAAGGTGTGGATTTGTTTGATGAGGCTGAATTAAAGAATATTCGTTTTATAGAGTGTGATCTAAATCAGTTTGATTATAGTGAAATTGGCGCAATTGACTATGTAGTTCATTGCGCAGCCCCAACATCTAGCCAATTTTTTGTAGAACATCCGGTAGAAACTTTTAATATTATTTATCAAGCAACTCATAATCTTCTGGAATTCTCTAGAAGGTCAAAAGTTAAGAGTTTCGTATATTTATCTTCTTTAGAAGTGTATGGAACTATTACGGATGATTCTACACCTGTAACTGAAGATATTCAAGGCTATTTAGAGCCAATGGCTGTACGTAGTAGTTACCCTATGGCAAAAAGGGCTACGGAAAATCTTTGCTGTTTGTATGCTTCGGAATATGGTGTAAATGTAAAAGTAGCAAGATTAACTCAAACAACAGGAGCAGGAGTGTCTGAAGATGATAATCGTGTAATAGTTCAATTCTGTAGATTGGCTACTCAAGATAAAGATATTATTTTGCATTCTCCAGGAAATGCAGCTAGGCCATATTGTTATACTATGGATGCAATAAGTGCGATTCTGTATATCCTTCTTAATGGAAATAGTGGTCAAGCTTATAATGTCGCAAATGAAGACAGTTATATTTCTGCGAAAGATCTGGCATTATATATACAAAAAAAAATCAATCCAAATATTGAGGTTAAGTTTGAGATTAACAACGATATGGGATATGCTCCAGAAACGAAGCTAAGGTTGTCTACTAATAAACTATGCTCTCTTGGCTGGAATCCAAAATACTCTATTTACCAGATTTTAGATAATCTAAGAAATTCGATTTTATTAGAAGATTAAGTGTTTAATGTGTAGAATTATTCGACTTTTATCAGACAGATATTTATTTAGGAAATCTTCTAAATAAGTCGTGGATGATTAGTGGATTCATTTTAGTGGAGAGTATTTTCTTTACATATGTAACCAAGGAAATCTCAAAATATTTAATTGTACCATACTTATGAAATACTTAATAGTAGCAGCACATCCTGATGACGAAGTCTTAGGTGCTGGTGGGGCCATTTACAAATGGACTAAAGAGGGAGATATAGTGGATGTATGTCTAATGTGTACAGAAGCTAGAGCTAGGGCTTTCCGTCCAGAAGATAAGGAATTGGACAGTGATTTGAATGCGTCTGCTGAATTTCTTGGGATTAACAAAGTATATGAGGGAGTATTCCCTAATATAGAGATGAATACGGTGCCGCATTTGAAATTGGTGCAGTTTATTGAAAGTGCTATCAAAGAGAGTGAGCCGGATATTGTCATTACGCATCATCCCGCTGATACGAATAATGATCATTTGCAGACTTCCATGGCTTGCCAAGAAGCTATCCGTTTGTTCCAACGTAGGCCCGAGGTGAAACGGGTGAAGGAGTTTTGGTATATGGAGGTACCAAGTTGTACGGAATGGGCTATTAATAACGCTATGAATCTGTTCCGTCCTAATTGTTACGTGGAAGTTGGTCAAGAGGGTGTGGATGCCAAGATTACGGCATTGGGAATGTACAGAGGAGTGATGCGCCCTTATCCGCACCCACGTAGTGCCGAATATATTACAGGTCTTGCCGCTGTTAGAGGTAGCCAGTGGGGAACGAATTATGCGGAGAGTTTTGAAGTGGTATTACGTTTAGAATAATGGCATAGCTGCAATGGGAAAATTAATAAAAAGATTTTGTGACCTAATTTTAGCACTTGTATTGTTTATCCCTAGTATGTTAATATTAGCTATAGGCATAACTTTTGTGAAATTTGTTTCTCCTGAATCTTCTTCTATCTTTAAGCAAGTACGAGTGGGGTACAAAAATAAGTATTTTACTATGTACAAACTTCGTTCAATGACTAATGAAAGGGATGAGAGTGGTAATCTGCTTCCGGATAAGCAAAGGCTGAAAAAATGGGGAAAAATAATCCGAAAAACAAATATCGATGAACTATTACAAATTTGGAATATTTTAAAAGGTGAAATGTCTTTCATTGGTCCCCGTCCGATTCTTCCCAAAGAGATGTTGGTGATGACCGAGGATGAACAACGTGAAAGGCAATCTGTACGCCCTGGTATTACAGGCTGGGAGGCTATTCATGAAGGTGAATCAAAAAATCGCAGACAAATGGCTGAATTTGATCTTTATTATGTACGAAATTGGTCATTGGCATTAGATTGGAAGGTTTTTTGTACTACAGTAGGACTCATCTTGGGGCTTCAACGTCCTGATGATTCAGTACGTGCTCCAAAGTTGGATGAATGTGAGTTTAGAACTTTACATGAAGTAGGTAAGGATTCTTCAAAAGCATAAATGATATGGAGATAGGTTCTTTTTTGGAACTCCAATTTCTTAAAGGGTTGGAGTGGTATAATCAATCTGAAGATATAGCTCGTTTGAATACTGGTCGTGCTGCTATAGCACATGCTTTTCGGGTTACTGGATGCCATTCCATTTGGATTCCTGTTTATCAATGCGATACAGTGCGTGACACATTGTTAGTACATGGTGCAGATATAAAATATTATCATATGGATAATACTTTTACCCCAATAGATCTGAATCCAACTGATGATGATGCTGTTTTATTTGTTAATTATTTTGGCGTGATGTCATACAGGCGTATGTATGAATTAGCAAAACGGAGTAAGCATCCTATTATAGATAATTGTCAAGGTTTCTTTTGTGCTCCAATAGAAAATGCAATGAATATCTATTCGTGTAGAAAATTTGTAGGGGTGCCTGATGGCTCTTATGTAATAGGTAAAGATGCACATCTATATGTAGATGAATATCCACAATGTTTTTCTTCTGGCACTGCGGCTTTTTTATTAATGCGTATTGAATATGGATGTGAAGGAAAGAGTTATGATGCTAGGTGCATTAATGAACATCGTATTAACTCAGAGGGCATAATGAAGATGTCTAAGCTGACCCGTACTATATTGGATGGAACAGATTATAAATTCATTTGTCGAAAAAGACGAGAAAACTTTCAGATTGCTCACGAACTGATGAGTAATCTGAATTGCATTGATCCTATTCAATATTATGATGAGCAAACTATTCCAATGGTTTATCCTCTTGTATTGGAAGACGATGAGGCAATACAAAGGCTCTTAAGGGCAAGGCATTTTCAGGGACATTGGTGGAGCTATATATGTGATGAACAGCCTAAGGATAGTTTTGAATATTGGATTTCTAGATACGTAATACCTATTACAATCGATCAGAGGTATGGAAGAAAAGAATTAGAATATATCTGTGAAAATTTAAAAGGCTGATCTGTATTGTTTTTAAATGGATCTGCTATTTATAGACTATGAATCTACTGTCTAATTTAGAATTATGGATAAAGAATTACTGACGTGTTGAAAATATGAACAATCTATTTAATGGACATTTGGTTATTGTGTTTGCGTTGGAGCATTACAATCCTTTGAATATGATCCGTGCTTTTGGCGAACAAGGAATTAATCCTGTATATATTTCTGTAAAACGCAGATATGAGGTGGCTACAAAAAGTAAATACATTTCAGAACTTCACCGTGTAGATTCGGTTGAAGATGGTTTTTTGCTATTGATAAATCAATATGGAAGACTATCCGAAGAAACAGGGAAAAAACCTTATATCCTGTTTTCGGATGATAAATCTATAGGTTATTTTGATTTGCATTTTGAGGAGTGGAAAGATAAGTTTATCACTTACAATGCGGGACGTAACGGACGTATTAATGAATTCATGGATAAGTATGAAATTCAACAGTGTGCAAAACGACACGGATTTAATGTACTTGATTCGTATGTTATTAAAAAGGGAGATCCTGTACCAGATGGGCTTTGGTATCCTATTATAACTAAAGATATTTCTCCAAATTTGGGTAGTTGGAAATCTGATGTGTTTATTTGTCAGAATAAGCAGGAACTTGTGGAGGCTTTAGAAAAGATAACATGTCCACTCATTATGTTGCAACATTTTGTCGATAAGCAAAATGAAATGGCACTTGAGGGGTATACTATCAATAATGGTAAGGAAATGCAGATTATTACACAGATGAAGTGGAAATATCTGATTCAAGGATATTATAGTCCGTTTCATGATGTCTGTATGTTTACTGATAAAGATATGGAGATCAAGCTACAAGCCATGTTTGAAGAGATTGGCTTTGAAGGAATATTTGAAGTGGAGTTCTTGATTGATAAGGATGGAACCTATTATTTCATGGAAACAAATTTCCGCGCATCGGCATGGAATCCTACTTGTAAATTTGCAGGAATGCCATTACCTTACCTTTGGGTGAAAGGTATGATGAACGGATATATCGATCCGAATGATCGTAAAGAGTTCGAGCCTTTTACTTCCATGAGTGAAATTATCGATTATAGTAAGCGTGTAGAAGGAGGTCTATGTTCTATAGCTGAATGGTTGCGTGATTTTAAAGATGCAAAGTGTGTGTATATATATGACAAGGAGGATAGAGGACCATGGGATGCTGTTATAAGAGATTGGGAGAGTTTCAAATGATATGAGAGTAATGAAAAGAGTACTGATAACAGGAGCCGGTAGCTATATTGGGACAAATATAGAAAACTGGTTAAACCGGTTTCCTTCAAAATACCAAGTTGCTTCTATTGGAACAATGAATAATGAATGGAAGAAAACAGATTTCTCACCTTTTGATGTAGTGATAGATGTCGCTGGTATTGCTCATATAAAGATTACGGAAGACTTAAGAGATTTGTTCTATTCGATTAATCGGGATATGACGATTGATATATGCCAAACGGCAAGAGAGGCTGGAGTGAAGCAATTCATATTCTTGTCGTCAATGAATGTTTATGGGGATGATTGTGGTATTGTCACTGATAAGAATAATGAGAATCCTTCTAGTTTTTATGGAGATAGTAAATTACAGGCGGATAAGGTTATCCAATCCATGAATGAAGATTCGTTTGCAGTATGCAGTGTTCGTCCGCCTGCGATATATGGTAAAGGTTGTAAAGGGAATTATCCTTTATTAGTGAAATACGGACAAAAGTTACCGGTGTTTCCTAATTATCCGCAGAGAAAGAGCTTGATCTTTATTGATAATCTATGTGAATTTATCAGGCTGTTGATTGATAATCATTCTAAGGGGATTTTTTGTCCGCAGAATATAGATTACGCTTCCACTTCTGTTATGGTAAATGCTATAGCGAAATATAGTGGTCATAAAATATGGTTGACTACATTATTAAACCCTTTCGTATGGTTAGGTATAAAATTGATTCGTTTTGTGCAACGTGCTTTTGATGATGATGCTTATGATTTGTCATTAAGTAATGATTTTGATGGAAAATATAATGTGGTTTCTTTTGAGGAATCTATAAAAAGATCTGTATAGTTTTATATTCGAGGTTAAGGATGGAATATATAGAGGGTGATTCGTTTACTAGAAGAGACGTATTGTAGCTCTTGCTCTGTAGGCTGTCGAAGACTGAAAAGTAAGAATAATTTTATCGGGAGAGTTGGTGTAAGAACCGGCTCTCCCGTTTTTTATTTCTATCGAACGCTTGCGCTTAAAAGGCGATCGCCACCTCCGCACCGATCTGGAAGGGTTTACCCAGTTGGATAAACGGATTTCCGAACGACTCGAAATAGAATGCCGAGTAATGGGTGTTCGTTATATTGCGGCTCCATAGGTTTACGTTGACGATACCTTTGCGTACGCCTACCTTTGCGTTTACCGTTCCGTAGAATTTCTGGTAGATGTCGTTTCGCTCGGTCCAGAAGATCTTTCCGACACCGCTGAATTGGGCGGAGGCGGAGAATTGGTCTATCCATGCGTTACGGAACAGGCGGGTGTATTGCAGTCCGACGTTGAGGGTATGACGTGGGGTATATGGGATGAAGTTGTTCTTGAAATCCTCTTTCCCGTTGTTGTAATCCCGGAACGTAGCATGGGTGAAACCGTAATTAACGTCGGCGGTTAGCCCATCGATGATGCGGGCACGCAAGGAGGCCTCTATACCGTAGCTTTTTGCTTTCCCGGCGTTGGTGAGGATACGGCCGTTGCCGCTGTTCACGAATTTGGTCAACTGCACGTCTTGAATGTCCATATAGAAACCTGTCAATTCTGCGCTTAGGCGTTGGAATAGCAACTCGCTACGGATACCGATCTCGTAGTTCCAGCTTTTCTCCGGTTTGTAGGCGGCTACTTCCTCGATGGGGGTAGGTTCTTTGACCTCGATCGGCATCATGTCCTTGAAAGCGCTCATCATATCGTATTGCATCTGGCTTTGCATCACGTCTGCCGACATTTGTACGTTGTAGCCCCCGGTCTTATAACCTTTCGCTACCGATACGTAAGTGAACGTGTTTGGTGAGCATTCGTACTTTAAAGATATTTTCGGAAGTACTTGCCAGAAGTCTTGGGAGACACTGGCGTCCATCACGGTGGTTGGGATCGGGAAAAGTTTCTCGATGTCGATAACCGGTCCGTTTTCTACGAAGCCGAACCCCATTCTCATCTTAGCCTCAGAATTGTAATCCATCTTTTGCTTCTCGTAATCCAAGCGGATACCGGCGGTAATTGACAGGCCTTCCGTGAACAGATTGTTATAAGTGGATTGGTGATACAAAGCAAGGCCATAAGAAGGGGTGTCGAAAGAACCCGGAATATAAAGATGATCGTCCAGTATTTTTAGATAGGGCATCTTAGGGTGATCTTTCTTCAATTGATCGAATACGGGCTGGAGGACGGTCTTAATCCCATCTTCCTTGAAATCGACTGGGCCGTCCGTATGTAGATCATCGTAGAAACCGTAGAGTCCGAAGGACCATTGGTAATTATTCCTCGTGTTGCTCTTGATCGCCAATTCCTCGCTGAAAGCGTTTTGCTTTTGCTTTTGGTTGAGGGTAAAGATCGAGAGAGGGGAGAAGTCTTGATCCATCTTCATGTCATCCTTGAAATATTGATGACCGGTGATGCTGCTCAGTATCACGTGCTCATTCCGGTATTCGAGGGACAGGTTATTGGCGATGACCGTCCGTTTATAAGAGCTGGGATCGTTGATATTGATAGGATTTACATACTTGTGATCGGTATTTCCGGTTCCGATGAACATGCCATATGGAAACGCTCCTTGATCCGTATAATCTACGGAAAGGGAGTAGGAGGCACGGAAGTTCGGATTGAAGCGACCTTCTAACTTGAATCGGCCGCCTACATTGTCTTCCTTATCGATCTTTTTCCCATCGTAGGCATTGGTGTAGAAGCCGTCGCTATGGTCATAGTAAGCGGCGGCGGTGAATCCGATGGTCTCGCTCAACTTAGCATAATGAGAGGCCTTGACTTTATATTGCCCGTAGCTTCCGGCCGATAGGGAGAGTTTCTTTCCTTGGTAATCGAACGGGGAGATGGTATAGATATTTACGATGCCCCCCATGGCGTTACGACCATACAAGGTTCCTTGCGGCCCTCGTAATACCTCGATGCGTTGGATATCGGTCAGCTCGAAATCGAAGGTGCTTTTATCCAGATAAGGCACGTTGTCTACATATAAACCCACGGATTGTCCGCTACTTCTGGCTCCGATACCGCGGATATAGATGGCCGAGGTTAGTTTTGCCCCATAATCCGGCATGTATAGGTTCGGGACGAAAGAACTTATATCCTTTAATGCGTCGATCTGCCTGCCGGAGATCATTTGTGGGGAAAGGATCGATACGGAACCGGGTAACGTGCGGAGGTTATTTGTCTCCTTCGTGGATGAGGTCACGATTACCTCACCCATGTTATAGGTTTTTATCGTGTCGTTCTCGTTAGCCTTGATGTCCTCGGCGTATACATTTTGCAGCCCCAACGCACCTAGGGCGATGATACCTAAGTAGTGTCTCTTCATCGAATTTCTTTTGTTAGTATATTTTTTCAATCGCGAAGAAACGGTAAAGAAACAGGATGGTCAATCACTAGATGTAGTGATTTTGAAAGCTGGTTTGTTGGCTTCGCTATAGTTCGATATCGTCGCCGGAGATGATCCCGTTCATGATGGCGTAGAAGGTGAGGCCGGATACGGTCTTGATGCCCAGCTTGGCGGTGATGTTCTTACGATGGGTGAGGACGGTGTTCAAGCTGATGTTCAGCTTATCGGCGATCTCTTTATTCGTGATGCCTTTTACGATCAGTTGAAGTACGTCTACCTCACGGCTGGATAGGTCCTTGTTGTTTTCGGTAGTGGTGTTGCCGGAGCTGTCGCTCGTAAATAATTGTTGCAATTGCTCGATAATGGTCTCTTGGGAGGAACGTAACGTGATACGGTTCGTAGACGAGAGCGCCCCGTGTTCTTCGGTGCTGTCGATGAGGAGGGCGGTCTTGTTTCTTCTCGGGAGGAAGAAATCTGCGTTGAGCACAAGAGTATCTGAATCGGTGAAATAGTAATCGTAGGTGTCGCTTCCTGTGGAGGAAAGCATCTCGAAATTTGGAAAATAGCAAACCTCTACCGGGGGGAAGTAGTCGGTCAGCAAGCTTTGCAGCCCAATACTTCTTAGGGTATCAGACAGTATGATCGCTATTTGTTTGTTTCGATGCATTTCAGATCGTTAGATACATAATTTTTCCATGGCCGAGACCATGGGGGTAAGGATTCGATACCGGATCCGGTTGTGTTGTTTGATATCTTTCTCCAGACTACAGATGGAGAAGAGGACGGCATAACATAAATTCTCGTCGTAATCTCCCGAAAGATGCTTGACCATGATACTTTTTAAGTCGGCTAAAAGGGCCTCGATGGTATCTTCCGTACGTTGCTCGGAGGTGATTTGCAATCCATCGATCGTTCCCGCCGGTTCTTTTCCCAGCTTTTTACTTAACGACATGCAGTAGGGGAACCATATCTTATCATCTTTCTCAATGCGGGCGATGAGTTCTTCCTTGAACGAGGAGAAGAAGCGTCCTATCAATCCAAGAGTAGGATTACCGGGCGTACTCATCGAGATAAAGGAACCTAGATGGCGTTCTATATTGGGAAGCTGATAACGTAAATAGTATTGGTTCGTCTTTGTCAGGTAATCAATGATCTGCGATGTATGGAAAGTTTGTAACTTCTTCTCCGGAAAATACTCCTCGTTGAGGAAGGTATTGATCACTGTCAATAAAAAGTCCGTATCCAGCGAATGTTCTTCACAGAGCGTCTTCACCGATTTGTCGCCAAGCCCGAGACGAATCCCAAACCGGTTGATTACGGGAATGAGTGAGGGGTGTTCTTCCACCACCTCACTCAATTGCATATTGGGGTATACTAAAGGCATCTTATCAAGCTTGTTCCCATTGTTCACGTAATAACTTGACGGCGGCGGGGACTACCACGTTACGGTCTCCCTGACATCCGCACTCGAAACTTACGTAGTTGTTATAACCAATCATTTTCAATCCCTTGAAGCCATTGATATAGTTATCGGCATCTCCATCCTCACCCGGCATGCTGCGACGTTTGCGGCTGGCCACGTGTACGTGTTGGAGATACTCTCCACCGGAGATAAAGGCTCCCATATCAGAGGTCTCTTCCCATGTCATATGCCAGAAGTCGCCCATGCAACGTACACCCGGATTATTGATATCCCGGCATAAAGAGGCGGCGTCGGCTACTTGACGTAGATAAAAACACTCTTTTCGGTTCAAAGGTTCAAAGATGACGCTAGTCCCATGCTGGGCGGCGAAAGTTCCCATCTCGTTGAATTGCTCGCAAAGGAAATCCCGTGTCTCCATCGTATGAGGCAAGGCGGGGACTTGACCATTAAAGGCAGGAACGATAATCACGCCCGTAGAACCTAATTCACCGGCTGCGGCGATGATCTCTTTCATCGTATCCATGCATTCCTTGCGGATGGCTGGATCGGTAGAAAGAATAAAGCCTTTGAAGCCGGCGCAAATGGCACTCACTTTGATATTACGTCCGTTTAAGGCCTGCTTGATCTCGTTTACCCGGCTGGCTAATCCTCCGCCACCCGGCTCAAAACCTACAACGCCCAACTTCTCCATAAAATCAAGTTTCTCGTTCAAACTTTCACCCGGGGCGATTCCCTCTTGGAAAGAAAGCTTTAATTCAAGGTCCTTGCCGGGCTTGTCGCTCCCTTTTTCTCCTTTGGCAGTGTTTGCCGACTTGGAAGAGCAGGAGGCCAAGGCCGTACTTCCTACCGCTAAAGCAGCGCCGGATAAGGAGGTTATTAAAAAGTTTCTTCTATTTAATGTCATAAACAGTCTGGATTATTTCTTGTCGATTGGTTTACCCGGAACAGGAACGACGAAGCCGCTCATATCCATCTTTCCTAAGTTCAAATCTTTCGGAGTGTAATCCAATGCTGAGGCAGTCATGGCATCCCAAGTGGTCTCGGCACCCGTGTAAGCGGACTCACGACCCATGATTGCGGCCATATTGGAGATAGCAGTCTCAGAAGCTTGCTCGATTTGTTTACCACCACGGATGCAGTTGATCCAGTTTACATGCTCTAATGTATACGGGTCAGTTTGCTTGAAGTTCGCTTTTTCGGCCTCACTATCATATTTCCAGATAACGTTTCCTGCCAAATCCTTGATCTCCATCGTGTCACTGCTCCATGATCCCTTGGTTCCTTGGATGAGTTCGCTTACATTATTTGCACAACCATCTATCTGGCGGCACATACTATGCATATGGATACCATTTTCCATTGTGAAATCAACGCTGAAGTTATCATATTGGTCGCCAGTGATACGACGGTGGCGAGAACCGAAACCTACAGCCTTGACTGGTTTCAATCCGCTGAACCAAGTGAATACATCTATATTATGTACGTGTTGCTCTACGATATGGTCGCCGGAAAGCCATTTCCAGTTTACCCAGTCTTTGATCATATATTCGCAATCGTTCCATCCCGGTTGACGATCCCGATACCAAAGCATATTCTGATTCCAGTAAACCGTACCGCCCGTGATCTCACCGATCAATCCTTCCATGATCTTCTTGTAAGACTCGACATAACTGCGTTGGTGATGGCGTTGAGTACCGGTTACGACACATAAGTTCTTTGCCGCAGCTTGTTTTGCGGTAGCCATAATGGTACGGTAACCAACCGGATCAACACAGATAGGTTTCTCTAAGAAGGAATGTTTGCCCTTTTCTGTGGCGTATTGGAAATGAACTGGACGGAATACGGGAGGAGTGGCGACGATCACTACATCTACACCGCTATCAATCACTTGTTTGTATGCATCCAAGCCGACGAAACGTTTATCAGCCGGTACATCAATTCCTTTCTCATCTTTTAATTTCTTTGCCAAATCATCGACACGTTCTTGGAACGTATCGCCTAAAGCCACGATCGTAACGCCGTTCGCAGCGTTCAAGAAGTTAAAAGCGGCTCCGGAACCACGTCCGCCACAACCGATTACACCAGCTTTTAGTTCTTTTCCATCAGTCGCCAGATCTGGTAATTCGGGCACGTAATAAGTACCGGGTTCTTTCAAAGGCTTTATTGCGTTCGCACTTTCACCTCCACCACAAGAAGTTAATACACCAACTGTACTACCTGTTCCAATTGCTCCAAGCGCACCCGCTAGGGCTGAACTTTTCAGAAATGATCTTCTGCTAATGCTGTTCTCTTTTTTCATGATATTATTTTTTAGACACTATTTATTAGGTTCACATACAACACGGAAACCGATTCCTCTGATATCGGAGTACCACCAGATACTCTTCGGTTGTTGCGGATCGGTTTTTAACCAAGCTTCATGTTTGGTATAATCACGGGAAGCGCAGCGAAGATCTGCCGCATCGGAGGTGTAATTACCGCCTCTCACTACCCACTCAGTACCTTCGGTAACCAATGGATCTGTGGCGCTACTTCCGCTTTTAGCGTAAGCTTCAGGATCATACTTGTCGGCACAATATTCCATTACATTACCCAACATATTCTTTAAACCAAAGGGATTGGCTTTTACTAAATCCGGTTCTTGCGTCTTGTTTTTGCTGTTCTTGCTATAAATCACATAAGAACCTATACTATCAGTCTTTGCGTCGAAAAATTTACGCCAGAAGCCTTGATCGGAGAAATCTTTTGGATTGCCCGTAAAGAAATAAGGCGTTTCCGTGCCGCCACGTGCCGCATATTCCCATTCCGCCTCGGTCGGTAAACGATAAGTCTTTCCTGTTTTCTTGGATAACCATTGGCAGAAAGTCTCGGCCGCATAATGAGTCATTGTAATAGCCGGGCGATCTCCACCACCCCAGCCTTGATCCGGAAAACCGAACGGAGGTGTAGGACCGGAGATGGCATCGACATTCGGATTACTGTTATTTGCGTATACGGTCTCTGGAGGGGTACGGCCCTCACTCATCGTATTCCCATAGAAAGCCCAGTATTGATCCCAAGTCACCTCGACCTCAGCCATGAAAAACGGACTGACAGTTACGTTGTGTACAGGCGACTCATCTGCTTTATGAAATGCCTCTTTTTCCTCACTACCCATTTTGAATGAACCTCCGGGGATAGCAATCATCTTGAATGAGACCATTGTTCCGGGAATTTGTTCTACATAGTCGGTGAAAGAGGTAACTGTAGTTGGTTCCTTAAAAAACAAACTGGTATCCGAAGATGCCCCGGATGTATTTTGTCCTGGTATACCAACCATCTTGGAGTGATTGTAGTTCGGATTGTAATGTCCTGCATCCAAATGGCAACTAATACATTGTAGATCTAGCTTTTTCTCATTCTCATCATAATATAAATGTGCCGTTACACCATCATCGGTAATTCCTTCGGGGAATAAGTTCTGATGGCACTCCTTACAAGATTCATTGGGGATATATTTAACGGCGTGTTCCAACTCGGACTTAGTTTCCCAATTGAAATCCGCGCTGTCTTTAGTCAAGTATGACCAAACATCTTTCATACCCAATTTAGCCTTTGCGCTATAATGTTTCCAAGTATTTGTTTGGGGTGGGAGGTGACAAGCTACGCAATGTGTCTTAACGCCACTTCCATTATTTACATGCTTGGAAAGTTTCCAACTGTTTTCTACGTGAGGATGCACGTGGCACATCATACAAGATTCATCTGTCGAGAAGTATACAGATGTTTTATAAAGGGCGATCATAATCCCAGCTCCCAAAAATAATCCGAGGCACAGGATAAACGCCTTACTTTTGAAAAAATACTTTTTCCTCTCAGACGAGTATCGATTTGAAAATTTGTTAGTTGTCATCTGTTTCTATGGTATACGATTTACACTAAGTCTCAATTAGATTTAAAATCGGCAATAAAAGTAGTATATTCCTTTATATATTGAAAGAAAAAATAGTCTCTTTAACGAAAAATGTTGTCTTATTTACGCTTTTTTATCGCAATGGGAAGAGAAGGAGAATAATAAAAAAACGGCAACACATATTCATAGTGTTGCCGCTCATGCACGGAAGGAGAGGCTCGAACTCCCGACACCTGGTTTTGGAGACCAGTGCTCTACCGACTGAGCTACTTCCGTATTGCGGGTGCAAAAGTAGTTTAATAATTTGAATATGCAAGTAAAATATGAGAAAAAATAGTCTGCTTTTTAAAAAGGCATTTAGATTATATTTAGTATGTTTGCCAAATCAAAGAAAAAGGAGTGGGAGTTTTTGTGCGAGATATCAAAGGGTTGCTTGAATCTGTGTCGGTAGATAACAGGGGAGCTTTCGAACGTTTTTATAATTTATATTATGATCAGGTTTTTCGCTTCGCTTATTATTGTTTAGGCGAGAAGGAGGCATGCCGTGAAGTTGTGACAGATGTTTTTTTCTCGGTCTGGCAATCCCGGAAACGATTAAAGGATATTGATAATATAGATACCTATTTATATATTTCCGTACGTAACGAGTCTTTTCGTTTTCAAGCAAGGAATAAAGACTTGAATAGGGTTTCTTTAAATGAGTTGTTGCCATTAATGGAAGAGGAAGATGAGGGTTCTCCGGAGGAGCATTTGGAGTTAAAAGAGATGAGAGAGATGCTTGATAAAGCGATTGACGAACTTCCTGAGAAATGCCGTCTTGTGTTTTTGATGTCTCGTGAGGAGGGATTGAAAACGAAGGAGATCGCGGAAATATTATCGGTTCAAGAGAGTACGGTTCGTGTACAGATGAAGATCGCTATAGAAAAATTGGTAGCCCGGTTGAAGCCGAGCTTTCCAAATATTTCATTCTCTTTATTGCTGATGTTTATTTTTAATGTGATTTATAGATCTGCTTAAGCTTTCTATATGGGGATATTCCCTGTTAGAAGGAAAGATGATAGTTCTTTTATATCAGTAACGATTTTGTTTGCTCCGGCATTCGCTAGTTCTTCTTCATCCCCGTAGCCGTAAAGGACTCCTATTGAATCTATGTTATTCGCTTTGGCCCCTTCTATATCATATTTACGATCACCGATCATGACTACGTCAGACCGTGTTTTTATATCGGTGCTGTCTAATACATATTGTATTACATCCGCTTTTTCGGAACGGCTTCCGTCGAATGTGCTTCCTCCAACAAATGTAAAATAAGATTCTAAGTGGAAATATTCTAGAATTTGTTGAGCGAAGGGCTGCGGTTTTGAGGTGGCTAAGTAGATTTTCATTTCGTTTTCGGTAAGCAAACGGAGTAATTCATCAGTACCTTGATACAGGGTATTCTCGAAAATACCTTGTTTTGAAAAATATTCCCGGTATTTAGCAATGGCTACATCTGCTTGCTCATCTGTAAACTGATAGAAGTCCTTAAAGGATGTTTTTAATGGTGGCCCGATGAAAGGGCATAAAGATCGTAAATCTTCTACTTCTATATTGAAATAGGAGAGGGCGTACTTTACAGAACTGGTAATACCAATCATAGGATCGGTTAATGTACCGTCCAGATCGAACAATATATGTTGATACCTTTTGTTATTCATTAGATATTAATAGGATTGAAAAAAGAAAGGCAAGATCTCTTTCAAGATTCTTGCCTTTTTGATGAGTCGGGATGAGAAGACTCGAACTTCCGACCTCCACGTCCCGAACGTGGCGCGCTAGCCAACTGTGCTACATCCCGTTTTTTTTGTTTTGTTGTATCGTTGTCTCGATTACGGGTGCAAAGGTACACATTGTTTTTGAATCTGCAAGAGAAAAGTGGATTTTTTTGCAGGAAAAATAGATAATTTACTGTCCTGTGAATTTTTCTTTCAAAACATTTGCTGGATTAAAAATAATACCTACCTTTGCACCCGTAATCGAAACAACGATATACAAAACGACATGATGGTGCCATAGCTCAGTTGGTAGAGCAAAGGACTGAAAATCCTTGTGTCCCCGGTTCGATTCCTGGTGGCACCACTTTTAAGAAAAGAAAAACGATGTAAATTCCTGAATTTCAAAGAAATTCAGGAATTTTTCATTTCCAAGAATAAGCAAAATAAGTGGGACTAAAGCAAACTATACATCCTTATTCGGGGGATAGTTTTAGAAAGCCTAAAATGTTACACAGCACAAGTGCTACTTCGTTTTTTTACAGCACATTGATCTATTTTACATAACCGGGTTCTCGGTTCGATTTCCTAACTTTGTATCATTAAAAATTGAGCCGTATGGAAAGAGAAATATTCAGCGTGTTGTTCTTCATTAAGCGTAGTAAAACGTTAAAAACGGGAAAGTACCTCTGCGTGTGAAATTCTATCAGATTTACCAAGACTTGGAATTGGAGGAAAAGATTGTCTCCGCACGTGCCATAGTAAACCGCTATCAGGGAAAGGACGAAACTTTCAAAACATTATATAATGTGTTCAAGGAGTATAACGACAACTTGGAAACTCGAATGAAACAGATCCCCAATATCCAACTTAAATTGACCCCCGATTTATTTTTTCTAAAATACAAAAAAACATCACATAATCAGTTTATTAGTTTTCGATTTGTGCTGGGTTTATAATTTTTATTTACTGCCAATATAGTCATTCATTTCTTCCCGCAAATTTTGCGTATGGACTCTCCGTGCAGCTCAATTCTTACGGCTAGGTGAGTTATTCTGTTCATGACTGCGCCGGCTATTGTCTTCTTGCCGATGACATCATACCTGTCTTTGACCGGCAATTGTGATGTAATCAGTGTTGATTTCTTACCATATTGGTCTTCGATGATGTCCATCAGATGCATTCTGCTTCCGTTGTCCAACGGCTGCAAGCCGAAATCATCCTGTATAAGCATATCTGTCCTTTCTATTTTTTTCTGCTCCTACAGGATGCTACCTTTTACCTTGGTGGCCTTCAACTGCCCTAAAAGTCTGGAAGTATTGGCATACAGTACTTTCAATCCTTTCTGGCAGACTCTGTATCCCAAGGCTGTGGCAATGTAGCTCTTTCCTGTACCGGAGCTTCCCATGACAAACAAGTAGCACACCTCCTTGACAAATCTTGTTCATGCTAATTGATTTATTGGGAATACTATCTGTTTTGTCTATTTAATAGATTAATGTAGAATTATGAACTGATTCTGTAACTCTTTTAATGTTTTTTGGGTGGGGCAATTTAAATTGGATTTTGGGGAACTCTTTAGATAGGACAATGGGGGGACAGTTTATACCAAATTTTCCACCTGTCAATACACAGAAGAATTTTCATTGTTTATTACCGAAAAATAGAAGCAGTCTCTACAAAAAAAGACTGCTTCTGCTTCATTTCTAAAACAAATCAAAAAACAAATATGCTCAACTATTAATCTTAATTTTCTTTTAAGAAACGGATGATAACACAGGTTTGTCTGATACGGAAAACAAGTGTTCACTAAGCGCCTTCAAAGCATGCACTTTATCTTCCGCTTTCATCACCAACGATACATTACTACTACTTCCGCCGTATGAAATCATCCGTACGGGAATATCTTTCAATGCATTGATGATGCGTGCCTCAAAACCGACATTTTGCCATTCTAGGTCACCAACAACACAAACAATCACCATATTCTTTTCGACTGTAATCGTTGCGTATTTCCGTAATACACCCACAATCTCGTCTATATGCTTGTCATCATCAATCGTTACGGAAACCCCGATATCGGAAGTGGTCACCATGTCCACCGGCGTATTGTAATTATAGAACGTATCAAACACGATGCTCAGAAAATGAGGTGTCGGTATCGTATGGAGCGACTTGATCTTGATATACGTGATGTTGTCTTTGGCGGCAACAGCTTTGATCGTACCCTTTTCCACCGTATTCGAGATCAATGTACCCGACGCATTTGGCTGCAATGCGTTCAAGAGGCGTACCGGTATGTTCTTTTCCTTGGCAGGCAGGATGCAAGTCGGATGTAGTATCTTGGCACCGAAATGTGCCAACTTAGCGGCTTCGTCGAAGTTCAACTGCCTAACAGGAGCGGTGTCATTGACAAACCGTGGATCGTTGTTGTGCATCCCGTCAATATCCGTCCATATCTGTATCTCTTCTGCTTGGATAGCCGCTCCAATTAGAGAGGCGGTGTAATCGCTTCCTCCTCTTTCCAAGTTGTCAATGCTGCCGTAAGCATTCCGGCAGATGAAACCTTGCGTAATATATATTTCTGCCTCTTTGTTTTGCTCCAAAAGTGTATTTAGGTGTTTAGCGATATATTCCATGTCTGGTTCATTGTCCATTGTAATTCGCATGAAGTTCAACGCTGGCAATAAAACTACCTTCACTCCTTGTTCTTCCAGATAGCAGGTCATCAGAAAGGTTGATATTAGCTCACCCTGCGCCAAGATTTCCTTTTCATCGAACATGCTGAAAGGCATATTAGAGAAAGACCAGACATGTTGAGACCGTTCAAGCATGTATTGCATGGCCCTTTCTTTGTAGGTATCGCTTTGGTATAATTCTTCTATATGATTGACATAAGCTTGTTCCAAAGCAGAAAGGATCGCATTGGCTTTTCCCGGATCTTTCTTATGGAAACACTCAGATATCTCCACTAAAGAGTTTGTTGTCCCTGCCATGGCAGAGAGTACTACTATTTTCTGTTCCTGATCGCAAATGATTGATGCGACATTCTTGATCCGCTGGGCAGAACCGACTGAAGTACCACCAAATTTTAATACTTTCATTAGACTATCTGATTTTTGATTTTACTTTTTATACATTGAATCTGATCACGAAGGTGCTACCTTTACCGACTTCGCTTTCGATACGGATCGTACCACCATGAGCTTCGACAAAGTCCTTGCTGATGGCAAGTCCCAAACCGCTACCTTGTACTTTTGTTCCCGGCACACGGAAATAGTGGTCGAAAATACTTTCGTGGTAACGCGAGTCAATGCCCTTTCCGAAGTCCTTGACATAGATCTCGACGGCTTTGTCGATCTGTCGTGCACCGATGATAATCCGTCCGTTCTCCGACGAATAACGGATGGCGTTCGATAACAGGTTGGTCACAACCCAAGCAATTTTCTCGCTGTCGACAAACAATTTGGTGATCTTTTCAGGATACTCCACTTCGATCTGACAGTTAAAACGCTCGGCCTGTACCCGGTTCGCCTTGATGGCATAGTCGATCAGTTCGATCGGTTTGGTAATCTTCGGATTCAGGTAGAGCTTACCGCTTTCTACCTGTGACATCTTCAACAATTCGCCAGTGATCTCCAACAAACGGTTGCTATTTTCCTTTATGTTCTTGGAAAGGCTCTCCTGTTCTGTATTCAGTTTTCCGATCCGATTGTCTTCCAGCAGTTCCAAGCTCATCATGATAGCCGATATCGGTGTCTTCAGTTCATGAGAGATCGTTGAAATAAAGGTTGTCTTTGCAATATCTTTTTCTTTAAATTCGGTCACGTTCTTCAACAGGATCACATCCCCGACATACTTACCCTCCAGTCCAGTCTGCCTGTTAACGTTGATCGGGATGTATTTTACTTGAAAATAGCTTTCCTTGTTGTCCGCATAGATTTTCAACGGATCCTTATTGTCATCGGGATGTACCAACTGGCGGATCAAACGGCGCAGCAGATCATTTTTTAACGCCACTTCGGGAGCCGGTTTGTCGATAATGTTTTCCCGTGTCAAATTCAAAACAGTCAAAGCCTCGTCATTGACAAACAAAATCTTCCGTTCCTTACTCAAGCCTATGATAGGTTCTGCAATGCTGTTGATAATTGTTTCTATATATTTTTTCCCTTGCAGGATATCTTCCAGCGAACTGTTCCTGTATTCGGCCAAGCGCTCGGCCATCTCGTTGAACAACGTGGCTATTTCCTTAAACTCCGGTTCATTGCCCAAATTGAGCCGTTTGCTGTAATTGGCATTGGTGATTTCCTTGATGCCATCCGTCAATTTCCGGATCTGTACGCTGACCGAGCGTGGCAGGCGAGCCAGAAAGAGGAAGGCGATCACGATACAAGCAATCCCTACCGTCCAGATCCAAAAGAGAGACCTTTCCGCCGTGTGGACAGCCACTTCATTCTTCTCATAAATGGCAGACATATTGACTGCCATAATGGTATAAATCGTCTGGCGTATCTGCCGAATCGATTCATCATCCATGTCATCCAACGCCTTTTCACAGTTCGAACTTAATCGGTTAGTCAGTATGTCTTCATCCTTCTCTGTCAGATTTTTTTTCTGAGCTTCCAACCCGGCCTCAAACTCTTTTCGGGCATTCGGATTTTCCCGAATGGCATCCAGTGACTCGAGCATCTGACGGGAATAAAGGAGTGAATTATAATTATCCGCTAGGATATTCTGCGTGTCATCCGATACATTATGAATGTTTTTTATAGCCAATCCACCTAATAAAGTGATCAGGACAAATAAAAGTCCTATCCCATAAGTCAACTTTGTTTTTATATTCATATTCATGGAAGGATTTTTATGCTAATATTATTAAATCAATGCCTAATTGAGCCAACTCTTCTAACATGTTCCGATAGTGAACCATCGCAAGGATAGCGGAAGGATATTTTAAAGCTGGTCGTCCGATACATAGCGTACTGATTTGCTTTTCTTTACAAACCTGTACGATCGCATCCGTTATATGTGGGGATTGCACTTGAATGATTTCTCCTCCAAGTTCCGTTGCCAACTTGAAATGGTTAAGCAAATGCCTTTGACTTGCCAACGGAATCCTGTCGGAACTTTCTCTTGGGGTTTGTACATACAGTACAAAAAACTTGGAATTATATCGGGTTGCCAACCGTGCGACTTTCCGTATGATCTTACGGGGAGTTTTCTCATTACTGCTGATGCAGGCCATAAACCTTTCGTGGCGTACACCGAGATTCTCTGGAATGGTATTCTCCACTTTTTTTTCTACCCGCAAAGCTACCTCTTTCAATGCCAACTCCCTAAGCTGAAGAATATGTTCAGCCTTAAAGAAATTATTTAATGCTGTTTGTATCTTATCGGGTTTGTATATTTTTCCGGCTTTTAACCGAGCCAGCAATTCGTCAGCGGTAAGGTCTATGTTGACCACTTCATCAGCCTGCTCCAGTACGATATCAGGAATACGTTCCTTGACCTCAATGCCAACCACGTCCTGCACCATCTCGTTAAGTCCTTCTATATGCTGAATATTGACCGCCGTGATCACACTGATTCCGGCATCCAGTATATCCATGACATCCTGCCAACGCTTTTCGTTCTTACTGCCTTCGACATTGGTATGAGCAAATTCGTCAACGATGACAACTTCAGGATGGATACTGAGAATCGACTGCAAGTCCATCTCTTCGATCTCTTTTCCTTTATAAAATATCTTGCGGCGGGGGATGATAGGCAATCCTTCCACCAATGCCTCCGTCTCGACTCGCCCATGTGTTTCTATATAACCGATCTTGACATCGATACCGCTTTCCAGTAATTGGTGGGCATCTGATAGCATCCGATACGATTTACCTACACCGGCAATCATGCCGATGTAGATTTTAAAATTGCCACGACGAGACTTTTTCAACAAATCTAAAAAATGTTGTACACTTTGTTCTCGGTCCATGCGTATTATTATATCAAGGTCTTAAAGAAATTCCCAAGACAAGATGGGCATCCTCCATACGAGGGTTCCAAATTGCCTGTGTAAAAATAGGTAATGAGAAAGAATCCGTGATTTTGATATCTTTCGTTGCTTTCAATGCAACATTCGTTACTGCAAATCCACTATTTACATCACCTCCATACGTAGTTATTCCCGCATCATACGGAAGAACACCACAAGTTGCATTCAGATCGACGCCCTTCACTGTGAATGGAAAATTCAACTCCACATAAGAAGAATAGTTTTGGTTTCCATTTTCATCTTTGTCTTGACCGGCAAACATGAAATTCCAAGTGATAGACAAAGGTAACTTCTCAATAGGCAAAGTGTAAGCCAAACCTGCTTCAAAATGGTGATCTGTTTCATGGCTTTTGAAGTTAAAATAACGGCAAGAGCCTTGCCCTGCCCACCATAAGCTAGCGACAGACAATGTAGGACCAGCTGATCCGAATGTATACGCTGCCGTTAAATCTATCTCTTTAGCAGCAGGCATAGATGTAGAGTTTGCTCCCTGAAAATCGGTAGATCCCCAGGCTGTCAAAGAGAAATTACCTACCCCCAGTGATAGTGTCGGCTGGAAGCTAGCACCAGTCTGGTAGAAACCACGCCAAATATAGGAACTTACCAAATCTCCCTGTACAGAAAAACTTACTTTACCATCCTCTTCCTGTGCATTAGCCAACGTAGAAGATGCCATTGAGAATACAACTGCCAAGGCTGCTACTTTTTTTACGAATGATTTCATAACCTAAATCTAATTGACTTATTAAAAATTTGTTATTTGTTATTTGATGCTTGATCAAGCGCAACATTTAATTTCAATACATTTACTTTCTCCGTTCCGAACATACCCAATAACGGTTTCTCAACATGAGAATTGACGATACCCATTACCTTTTCTTCCGACCATCCACGAGCGTCCGCTACACGTTTGGCCTGTGCATAAGCGGCTTTCGGTGAGATATGGGGATCCAAACCGGAACTGCTGGCCGTGATGATTTCAGCCGGAACTTTTTCACGGGTTAGGTAAGGATGATGAACCAAGAATGTATCAATACGTTCTTCCAACAAAGCTAAATGTTCTTCATTGGAAGGTCCCTTGTTACTACCTGCCGAACTGGATGCATCGTAACCGTCACCGGCATGGGAAGGACGTCCCCAGAAATAAATATCTTGCGTGAAATTCTGACCAATATTGGCGGCCCCCACTACTTTTCCATTCAATGTAACCAGTTCGGCATTACCCTTATTCGGTCCTGCCACTTGGGCAAACAACCACAAAACGAAAATGTAGAAAACACTGAAGAACAAACAAAATGCAATTGTCAGTCTTAATGATTTAAAAAGATTTGATATCATAATGAATTATTGTTTTATTTTTTTAACCTTCCTCCTATCTTCATACAGAGGGAGGAAGGTTTTTAATATTGATTTTACTTTTACATGAATAAACTTACAATCATATCTATCAACTTGATACCAATGAACGGGGCAATTACACCGCCCAAACCGTAGATCAGCAAGTTGCGACGAAGCAATGCGGAAGCACCAATCGGTTTATAAGCCACACCACATAATGCCAGAGGGATCAGAATCGGGATGATGATCGCATTAAAGATGATCGCACTTAGGATCGCTGATTCCGGACTGTGCAGGTGCATGATGTTCATCGGGGCCAATGCCGGGATCGTAACCATGAACAGAGCTGGTACGATAGCGAAATACTTGGCCACGTCGTTAGCGATACTGAAAGTAGTCAGCGTACCGCGAGTCATCAGCAACTGTTTACCGATTTCGACAATCTCGATCAGTTTCGTTGGGTCGTTGTCCAAATCAACCATATTACCAGCTTCCTTGGCAGCCTGCGTACCACTGTTCATTGCGACACCAACGTTTGCCTGAGCCAAGGCCGGGGCATCGTTCGTACCGTCCCCCATCATGGCGACCAGCTTACCGTTTTCCTGTTCCTTACGGATATAGTTCATCTTGTCTTCCGGTTTGGCTTCGGCGATATAATCGTCTACACCAGCTTTTTCAGCGATATATTTTGCGGTCAACGGGTTATCACCGGTTACCATTACCGTCTTCACACCCATCTTACGCAAACGTTCAAAACGTTCTTGAATCCCCGGTTTGATGATATCCTGTAATTCGATCACACCGATGATGAAATCATCCTGTGAAACAACCAGCGGAGTACCGCCGTTACTCGTGATCTTCTGAACCAAATCGGCCACCTCTTTCGGATATTTGTTGCCGGCAGCCTCACTCATCTTACGAATAGCATCAAAAGCTCCTTTACGGATGCGAGTACCGTTTGCCAAATCCACCCCTGAACATTTAGTTTCTGCCGTAAACTTGATCATCTTTGATCCGGATGTATTCAGATCATGTACACGTACACCTTTTTCACGTCCCAGTTCCACGATTGACTTACCTTCGGGTGTATCGTCAGAAAGAGAGGACAGTAGACAAGCTTGTACAAAAGAGTGTTCGTCAATGCCGGATACCGGATAGAATTGGGTTGCTTTACGGTTACCGATCGTGATCGTACCGGTCTTGTCGAGCAGCAAAGTATCAATGTCTCCGGCTGTTTCAACCGCCTTACCGGATTTGGTGATTACATTAGCAGACAACGCACGATCCATACCGGCAATGCCGATGGCAGATAACAAACCACCGATCGTAGTCGGGATCAAACAAACGAACAAAGAGATAAAGGCTGCGATCGTAATCGTCGTGTTGGAATAATCAGCAAACGGTTTCAAGGTACCGCAAACAACAACGAATACCAATGTAAAACCTGCCAGCAAGATTGTCAAGGCGATTTCGTTCGGAGTTTTCTGGCGAGAAGCGCCTTCCACCAAGGCGATCATCTTATCCAAGAAACTTTCACCCGGTTCGGTCGTCACTTTCACCTTGATCTGGTCGGACAATACTTTCGTACCGCCTGTTACAGAACTCTTATCTCCACCCGCTTCACGGATCACCGGAGCAGATTCACCTGTGATGGCGCTTTCATCGATAGAAGCCAGACCTTCGATAATTTCACCATCGGAAGGAATCGTGTCGCCGGCTTCACAAATAAAGATGTCGCCTTTCTTCAACTGAGAAGAACTGACCGTTTCGATCTTGTTACCGACACACAATTTGGCAGGAGTTTCTTCCCGGGTCTTACGCAAACTGTCGGCCTGAGCCTTGCCTCGTGCCTCTGCAATCGCCTCTGCGAAGTTGGCGAAAAGCAACGTGGCGAACAATACAATAAACACTAAGATATTGTAACCGAAAGATCCTTGCGTTGTATCACCGGTGGCAGCAGCCCAAATCGTAACAAACAACATGACGAATGTCACTACCTCCACGATAAACATGATCGGGTTACGGAACATCATCCGCGGATTCAACTTAACGAATGATTGCTTCAAACTTTCTATAACGAGCTCCTTTGGAAATAAAGAAGCAGTTTTGTTATTTCTCATCTTCTTAATCTGTCAATTAGTAAATACTAAAATATTCGGCGATCGGGCCTAATGTTTGTGCCGGGAAGAATGACAAGGCAGCAACGATGACGATTACGCAGAATGTCATCACACCGAATGTAACCGTATCAGTCTTTAATGTACCCGCGCTTTCCGGAGTGTACTTCTTGTTTGCCAAAAGACCTGCAATAGCTACCTGTCCGACAATTGGCAAATAACGTGAAATGATCAGTGCCAAACCGCAAGTGTAGTTCCAGAAATAGGTATTGTCGCCTAATCCTTCAAAACCGGAACCGTTGTTAGCAGAAGAAGAGGTATATTCATATAACATTTCACTGAAACCATGGAAACCGGGGTTGTTCAACCAGCCACCCTCGCTCTCTACGAATTCAGGGGCATATACCCATACGTAGGAAGAGATAGCCGTAAAGATCAAAATCACGAACGGGTGAGCCAACGAAACGATCGTCGCAATCTTCATTTCTCGGGCTTCTACCTTTTTACCTAAGAATTCCGGCGTACGTCCGACCATCAAACCGCTGATGAATACGGCTATGATCAAGAATGCATAGTAGTTCATGAAACCTACGCCGACACCACCAAACCATGTATTGATCTGCATGTTCAACATCTCCACCATACCGGAAAGAGGCATTGTGCTGTCGTGCATACCGTTAACGGAACCATTAGAGGTGACGGTCGTAGTCACAGACCACAAAGCGGTTGCGCCCGGACCCAGACGGGTTTCCTTACCTTCCATAGCACCGCAAGACTGGTCAATACCCATCTCGTCGATTTTCGGGTTACCTGCCATCTCATAGTGAACGTTACAGAATACCCCCAAAAGATAAGCAAACAGCATTACACCATAGATCACATAACCTAACTTTTTACGTTTCAGATAAAATCCCAAAGCAAATACCAATGCCATCGGAATGATCAGAATAGACCAGCATTCTACAATATTGGTCAGGTAAGTCGGGTTTTCCAATGGGTGAGAGGAGTTTACCCCGAAATAACCACCTCCGTTCGTACCTAACTGCTTAATCGGAACGATTGCAGCCGTAGGACCTTGTGAAACAGTTTGTTCAGCTCCTTCCAATGTCGGGATTGTCATTTTGGAGTCGAAGCCCATTGGTGTACCCTGCAGGATCAGAATAAAACCTACGATCAGAGACATCGGGAAAAGGATACGTGTACAGCTGATCACTAAATAGTGCCAGAAGTTACCGATTGTTTTAGTTGTTTTGGCGGCCATCGATTTCATAATACCAGCCATGGCTGCCATACCTGTCGCAGCAGTGATGAACTGGAACAACATGATGACGAACAACTGTGTAAAATAAGTCAAACCGCTTTCTCCGCTATAGTGCTGCAAATTACAGTTAACCATGAAACTAATACACGTGTTGAACGCCAAATCTGGACTTTGTCCGCTGTTCCCATCAGGATTCAAAGGAAGATATCCTTGCGATACCAACAGGATCATACCCCAGAAGAACCAAAATACGTTTATAATAAGCAGAGATTTCAGGAATGCCTTCCAATCCATCTCTTCGTTGGGGTTGATACCCGCCAGTTTGTAAATAAATCTTTCAATTGGAGCCATGAAACGCATGCAGTCGTTTCCATCCTTATACACCTTGGCGATATGCTTTCCCAGCGGGTAACTGATAACCAGCAGCAGCAATATCTGCAATGCTACACCTAAAATTTCTGTATTCATCTTTTCACTTAAAAAAATAATTACCATTAAAACTTTTCGGGCTTAATTAGGACATACATCAAATACCCGAAGATCAATAAGCAAAGTATAAACAGTGCTAAAAACATAATTTAATTCTCCTTTCTTACATTAAATTTTCTCAAACCAGTCCACACACTTGAAGAAAAACCAATAGCATACTACACCGGTAGCACACAAGAACAAAAATGATAACGTATCTTCCATACTTGTCTCTTTTAATTGTTAATACTATTTATTTGTTTTCCGCCCTACTATATGCCAAAGTTGTGCCAAAAAATCGAGTTTATGCACAATATATTGTTTATCAGTTATATAATCAAAAAAATAATATTATTATGTAATATGCTCAATCCTTTTCAAAATGAAAATATCCTTTTCATTTTGAAAAGGTATATAAAAAGGCAAGCTGCCTGTTTTAGGTAACCTACCGGGTATGCAAGAACAAAGTGTTCCACATTATAGTCCATAGGCTTCCATCTTCTTATAAAGTGTGGTTAAGCCTATCCCAAGAAGACGAGCTGCTTCGGGTTTGTATCCGTTGGTATGTTGGAGAACTTTCTGAATGAGGTGCTTTTCAACGCTGATTAGGTCCAATTCAATATTATTCCCCATATTTTCAGATAATTGACATTTCCTTTCCATGGACATCGTTTTATGGCTGCCATATATTTTTTATGATCACTTTAAATCTCACCAAAATCTTTAGATATCTGCCCTGCACAGACAGGCTTCCAACAATCGAAATTTCTCTTTTTAGCTAAAATCGTGTTATTGATTATAGGCAATTCGCAACTTTCGCTGATATATAAAATAGCATGTCCCCGAGCTGTTGTTTTCAATTGTTTTCTTAATGTGTTCCAAGCTTCTGTATCAGAAATAAAATATTGCGATGCGGTAGACTCCGTTTCATACACCAGTTTGTATTCATTCAGCACCAATTCATTTTCCTGATTTGTCTTCTTTTGAGGATAGCATAAATAGGCAATTCCTGTCAAAAGGATGATTCCTGTAAAAGTATTCAGCAGATATTTAAAATAATAATCATTTTCGAAGAAATAGAATTCATTGATGTTACCACATATACATACGCTAGCCACTAACAGTAATATTACCGTTATCCGTTGCTTCAAAAATTTCATCCGCATATTCTTTTCCATTTGTATCCTAATTTTTGAAATCAAATCCTTTAAATAAGCCGTGAATAAATTATATCCACGGCTCAAAAAGAAAAAAACAATTCAAATCTTTACATAATGAATGGAGAAAAAGATTTTGGTACACATAAAACAACTTTAATTGCAATAATATATAATATGAAACTTATATCCTTCTATGGGCAACCAAATACTTCTTGCAAGGCCACCATTTTTCAATCCTGTTTTTCAAAATGAAAAAATATCCAAAAACACCAATCCAGCTTGTTACTAGTAACAGAACGATAATCTTGTTTTTGATCCTTTGAGGAACATCTTTTTTTATTAAATTGCTGATTGCCCATACAGAGGCAAGCGAGCCTAATTGATAAATAAAAAATACCATTTTGTTTCTTTGTTGTTCTACATTGTTTCTTATAGCAGACAACCGAAGATGAATATTAATGATACTTTCTTCGGAAATCTAAACTGATAAAGATAATGCCAAAATCAGACCAATTTAAGAATAATAAACATAAATCACTATATATCAATTGATTAAAAATATCAATTCTAAATTGAAAGTAAAAAAAAACAACTAAAATGAAAAACACTTTTTCATTTTGGTAATATTACTTAGGCTTCCCTATTTACAAACATCTGTTTATCAATGACAAATACAAATTGGTATGGATTTTGCTTTGTGTTGTATATAATATTTCAAATATGAGATTATTTATCATTTCGAATAGGTTGCCTGTAAAAGTTACACGTTCCTCCGATGGAAAATTTGTTTTTTCACGGAGCGAAGGAGGGCTGGCTACAGGTTTGAAGTCATTGGACGTTGATTGTGAAAAACATTGGATCGGTTGGCCTGGCGTCTGCGTAGAACAAAAGACGGAAAAAGATGACATTTGCAGTCAATTGGAAAAAAATAATTATCATCCGGTATTCTTATCCGACAGGCAGTATGAAAATTACTACGAAGGATATAGCAACAGTACCCTATGGCCCCTCTGTCATTACTTTTTTGCTTATACGTTATATAAAAAGAACTTTTGGGAATCATATAGGGAAGTCAATGCTGTTTTTTGTGAAGAGATATCGCAGATAGTTGAACCTAATGATTGGGTTTGGGTACAGGACTATCAGTTAATGCTGTTGCCGGGCATGCTCCGTGAGAAGTTTCCCAACCTTCATATCGGGTATTTCCACCATATTCCGTTTCCTTCACATGAACTTTTCCGGATTCTGCCCGAAAGGGTCGAGATCCTGAACGGACTTTTGGGAGCCGACTTTGTCGCTTTTCACATTCACGATTATATGCGTCATTTCATCAGTGCAACGGAACGCGTCCTTCATAAGAATTTCAATCTGGATGAAGTTCAAATGAATGATCGTGTAACCCGTGTGGATGCATTACCGATGGGGATAAACTATGATCTTTATCACAATGTGATAGCTGATGACAAAGTCCACCACGCAGTAGAGAAAACACGACTTCTATTTGGAGATCATAAGTTAATCATATCGGTAGACCGACTGGATTACAGCAAAGGAATATTGCACCGTCTTTACGGATTCGCCTCTTTTTTGAAAAATCATCCGGAATATCACGGGAAAGTGACATTGGCGATGGTTATCGTCCCCTCTCGCGACCATGTAGGCAGTTATGCCGAATTGAAAACCAAAATAGACGAGGAGATCGGTTCTATCAATGGAACTTACTCTACCATGAATTGGACTCCGGTATGTTATTTTTATCACGGTTTCTCTTTTGAGGAATTAGTAGCGATGTATTATGTTGCCGATATAGCCTTGGTAACCCCTTTGCGCGATGGTATGAATCTTGTGGCAAAAGAGTATGTCGCTACCAAACAAGATAATCCGGGGGTACTCATTTTAAGTGAAATGGCCGGTGCTTCGGTTGAATTGTCTGATGCTTTATTGATTAATCCAAACGACACGGACCAGATCGAACAAGCCATTTGCCGTGCATTGAAAATGCCATTGGAGGAACAAAGAGAAAGGCTTCAGCGGATGCAAGCCATCCTTTCGGTTCAAACCGTAAACAAATGGGCTGCGGATTTCATGAGAGAATGGCGGCAGACCGCAGAGAAAAACAAACGATTACAAAAGAAAAAGATCTCCGCACAAGACCAGAACGAAATCAAAACATTATATGACCAAGCGAAAAAGCGCTTGATTTTGCTGGATTACGACGGAACATTAACTGCATTCAAAAATCATCCGGAAGATGCAGTTCCAACACCTGCATTACGAGACCTGTTACAGCGTTTTTGTTCCGACTCTCGGAATCATGTAACCATTAATAGCGGGCGGGACCACTATACATTGGAGAAATGGCTGGGAGATCTTCCTCTGTCTTTTGCCGCCGAGCATGGTGCATTTTACAAGGAAAAAGGCGCATGGCATAAAAACATAGGCAATCGAGAGTGGGATTCGGAGCTATTGTTTATTCTAAATTTGTTTGTAAGCAAAACCCCGTACTCTCATCTTGAGACAAAAGAAGCTGCTCTTGCCTGGCATTATAGAGAATCGGACGCCTGGCTGGGAGAGCTGAGAGCGCAACAGCTAACAAAGGCTATAATGCCTGTTTGCCTGAAAAAGGGATTACAAATCATGCAGGGCAACAAAGTCGTGGAAATAAAATCTCCAGAATGCACAAAAGGTTCGGAAGTAGATCGCCTATTATTGGCTTCCCGCTATGATTTTATACTAGCAATGGGAGATGACACGACGGATGAGGATATGTTCCGGGCTCTTCCAGTATCCGCCATAACAGTTAAAGTTGGAATTGTATCTGAAAAAGCCAAATACAATCTGTCCTCGCAGGAAGAAGTATTGCCTTTTTTGGAAAAACTGTCGGGTGAAGGTGTTAGTTACGGAACGACTTCCAGAAGCATAAAAGGTCAACTGAAAGCCACCGTTGATTTTTTTAAAGGATTGTGGACAAATAAAAAATAATTTTTATGGACAAGTTAAATTACGGAGTAATAGGAAATTGCTCCACTGCGGCTTTGATTTCGGATAAAGGCAGTATAGATTGGTTATGTTTCCCTAACTTCGACTCACCTTCCATCTTTGCATCATTGCTCGATCGGGAGAAAGGGGGATATTTCGGCTTCGAGGTTTCTCCGGATTATCAAATATCGCAATCGTATGTTCCTCATACAAATATTCTTTCGACCAACTTCGTATCAGAAGAAAATGAATTTGCCGTTGTAGATTTCATGCCTTGTTACCATCTGAGTGATGCGAGCAATTGTTATCGTCCGGCAGAGATCTACCGATATATCCGCAGAATCAAAGGTACTCCCCGTTTTAAAATCAACTATGAGCCGGCTCCGGACTATGCCCGTGGAAAGACAATTTTCAACACGACCTCGGAATATATAGAGACCTACTCTACTTCTAACAGCAAAGATAGGCAATATCTTTATTCCTCACTACCTTTGCACAACATCTTGGAACAGAAAGAAATCGTACTGGCTAAGGACGAGTTCTTGCTACTTTCATATAACGAGAAAGTAATACCCGTCAACATTGAGCGTGAGAAACTGGAATACTGCCGGACGCTGGTTTATTGGTTGAATTGGACTGACCGAACCAAGAAGTTTACGGTCTATAACGATGTCATTGAGCGAAGTCTCCTAGTTTTAAAATTGATGTCTTTTTATAATGGAGCCGTATTGGCGGCCATAACAACTAGCCTACCGGAAACGATCGGAGAAGTCCGTAACTGGGATTATCGTTTTTGTTGGCTGCGCGACGCCTCCATGTCCATTGAAACTTTGTTCCAGATAGGCCATGTGGAAGCCGCAAGGCGGTTCATGAGATTTGTCCAGTCTACTTTTGTTTCTCAACACGATACTTACCAGATCATGTACGGTATTCGCGGAGAAAGAAAATTGACGGAAGTTATTCTGGGACATCTTTCCGGTTATAAAAACTCACGACCCGTTCGGATCGGTAATGATGCTTACCACCAGCTTCAAAATGACTCGTTCGGCTATTTAATGGACCTGATCTACCAATACTATCGTTTGATGCCCGGTACATTGGACGAGGTGGAAGATATGTGGGAAATGGTAAAAAGTATCCTGACGAATGTGATGATTGACTGGAAAAAACCAGACAAAGGCATTTGGGAAATTAGAGGAGAAGGACAGCATTTTGTTTCCTCCAAAGTTATGTGCTGGGTCGCATTAGACAGGGGAGCTCGTATTGCAGATTTATTAAACAAACCGACATACCGGAGACGTTGGTCGGAAGAAGCGACCGTAATCAAAGAAAATGTCATGAAAAACGGTTGGAAAGAAGAGATGCAAAGTTTCTCGCAAGCCTACGGTAATTCCGACCTTGATGCGTCCTTGTTGTTAATGGAACCGTACGGATTTATCGATCCGAGAGACATACGCTACCATAAAACAGTGCAAGCGATAAAGAATGCGTTACTTTACAAAGGGTTGATGTACCGTTATAAATCTCATGATGATTTCGGACTTCCCTCTTCCGCCTTTACTATTTGTACGTTCTGGCTCATTCGTGCTCTTTATGTCATTGGAGAAAAAGAAGAAGCACGTAGTCTGTTTGAGGAAATGCTTCATAATTCAAATCACTTGGGACTTTTCAGTGAAGACATTGATTTTGAAACCAAGGAGCAACTGGGGAATTTTCCTCAAGCATATTCCCATTTGGCACTAGTCAATACCGCTATATTGTTTTCGGAAGAGGACATACGACTGTTTTTTAAATAAACCTTCTGTATCTCTTTCATTTTGGAAATATTTTTTCACTATGAAAGAGATTTTATTCTCTTTTTATAGGACAAAGCTCATAGATGTCTCATTATTAAATAATTATATATCTTCGAACGCTATTGGCTCAAAAATTGCCAGTTCCTTGCAGTTAAATAGTGAATCAATATGGAAACGAATAATTTACTGGCCCCATTATTTTTTGTATTGATAGGGTTGATGGGAGGTGCGATTTTAAAATTCGGATTAAAAAAGATGCCTCTTCCTTACACGGTCGGGCTATTTGCCTTTGGATGATTGATCGGTACGTTTGACCGGATAGGCTGGTTGGAAAGCATTCCTATATTAAAATCATCAATCGATTTTGCCGGAAATGCTAATCCCGATATGATACTTTATATTTTTCTTCCGATCTTGATATTCGACGCTGCTTATGAACTGGACGTGCATATCTTTCGAAAAACATTGACAAATGCCACTATATTGTCCGTACCGGGTGTCATTATTGCGATGTTGCTGACGGCTGCCTTGATGATAGGGATCGGAACGTTCGCCCCTTCTTATGAAGGGTGGAACTGGACCTTTGCATTGATGTTCGGAGCCTTGATAAGTGCGACAGACCCAGTGGCCGTTGTCGCATTGTTGAAAGAGCTAGGCACCAGTAAACGTTTCTCGACGCTAGTGGATGCCGAGTCGATGCTGAACGATGGAACCGGTATTGTCCTTTTCATGCTGTTTTTCGGAGCCTATACCGCTACTGGTGTTTCGGATTCTCCCGTAGCGGACTTTATCATGGTCGTTGCCGGAGGAGCCCTGCTTGGTACGCTTTTGGCTTATTTGTGTATTCAATTTATCACAAAAGTAAATGGAGACGAGATGCTTCAAAACAGCGTGATGATTCTTTCCGCTTATATGACTTTTGTCATAGCGCAAAATTATTTGGAAGTATCGGGAGTAATCGCTTTGGTCGGTTTCGGTTTGGCAGTCTCTTACATGGGCCGTCCGAGGCTGAAACCGCAGGTCAATAAATTCATGCGTCAATTTTGGGAATTGGCGGCACACATAGCAAATACATTGATATTCATAATTGTCGGTATCGTAATAGCATTGAAGGTAGACTTCTCATGGATGGATTTATTGATTCTTATCTGTGTATATGCCGGGATAAATATCATTCGTATATTAATAATAACCATATTTTATCCGATCATGAAACGGTCCGGATATGGCTTGTCGGTGCGAGAGTCCACGATCTTGAGTTGGGGAGGATTACGCGGTGCATTGGGACTAACGATGGCACTGATGGTATCGTATACCTTTTCGATACCAGAACCAATACGTCGGCAAGTACTTTTCCTTACGGCTGGGATTGTAACTTTAACATTGACAATAAATGCGACTACAATCGGTTGGCTTCTAAAAAAATTGGGATTGGCAGAGATACCGTCCTCCAAGCTTCTTTTGGATTATAGCGTAAAAGAACAGTTGTACGAAGGTTCTGAAAAATACCTAAAAGATTTGAAACAGAAGGAAGCGTTGGAAGCAACAGACTGGAGTATTGTCGAACAGTTTCTACCTCAAAAAGAAATATATCCGGAAATGCCTGTCCGTACCAAAGACGTAATGGCAGACATACGCCTACGAATCTTGGATAGAGAGCGCTCGCTCTATTGGAGCCTATACACAAACGGTGTCATTTCATCCGGGACGCAAAGACGTTTAAATGCCGCAATTGATGAACAATACGATCGAGACGGAAAGAAACCTCTATGCGACCGAGGCGATATTTTTGAATTCTGTGAGGAACCTTCATGGATAATCAGTATGAAGTTTTTCTCTCGTTTTTTCCAAAAATGGGCAGATATTTACTATCAAGACAGAATTATTTTAGGGTACGATTTGGCAAGGGGATTGATCATAGCCCAGAAAGAGTCCTTGAAACTGGTTAACGAGTTTGGCTCCTCGGAAACAGTCTCTACCGAATATGAAAGTTGCTTGTCGTTTTTACAAGTCGAGATCCGTAAAAATATAACTAGAGCATCGAATTTTATCACAAAAATATCCATTGATTATCCTAAATCATATAAAGAGGCTGTGACTCGCAAGTCTGTCCGTATGTTATTGAGCAACGAAAAAAAGAGGATAGAACAATTCAAGGAACAGGGTTTGATTACCCAAGAAGAAGCCGAGCAAATGGTAAATGAGTTGGGAGAACGTCATAATAAGGTTTTCACTTCTTACCAGTTCCTAAAATAGCGAAAAGAGAAATATGTCAGTCATCCTCAATAGATAATAACTCATCTAAAGCACCATTCATAATGTATGGTAAACACTGGCGAATCTTGTCTATAGGCCAATCCCACTATTTGAGGATCTTGTATAATGGTATTTAGATATACGGTTTGTTTATCTCCCGTACGTGGATATATTTTAGTCATCATCTTTCTTCGTTTTTTAGTAATGTTTCTTTTTCAAATAAAAAATAGATTGTGTAGCCAACAGAATTACAAAGACGTATTCCGCTGTTAAATAGATTGCGAGAGGAGCTTGCGTGTAACGACATAACCAATAAAGATAAACCAAATATGTGGCTGTTGTCGTAACTTGAAAAAGGAAAGTCATTTGTGTCTTTCCTGTTCCTCCGACAGCATTCAAATATACATAACCCGGTAAAGCGAAAGTGTAATTCAACAACATTACAACAAAAGGGGCAAAAGCTAATTGTATCAATAGTTCATTATTCGTATAAAAACCAATAATCCATCGATTACACAATAAAGCAATCGCAACCAAGGGAAATCCTATGGCATAACCTAATTTCAGAATTTTACTACAGATTGAAAATAGTGTCTTCCCTTCTCCCGCACCAATCGCATTACTGACTAATGAGCCTGTTGTAAGCGCAAAAGAATTCGCTATCACAAAAAATATAGCCGATACGCTCCGGGTTATATTGGAAATCGCTAACTCTATTTTTCCCAAATGCTCAATTGAAACGAAAAACAAGAACCAAGGGGCTACACTAATAAACGCATGAAGCATACTCCATATTGATAACTTCAAGACTTTTATAAGTAAATTACCATTATAGACCGGCCTTAACCCATATTTTTCTTTATCCAATCGTATCCACATATAGAAGAAAAGCATCATAAAGGAGCCCATCTCTGCCAAAGAAGAGGCAATTGCCGCCCCCGAGATTCCTAATTCCCTAGTGAATATCAAATAAAAATTTAAAGGAATATTGATTAATACCGCTATGGCAGCAGCCCAAGATAGAGCTTTTGTATGCGTTATCCCCACTAAAAAAGAACGTATCGCCAAAATGGGAATGAAAACAACAATCCAAAGCTACGCCAATCCAAGTATAGGATTACCGCTCGATAAATATCCGAGGAAACGATCAGCTTCTTTAATATAAATGGGGAAACCGTATGAATGAGAAGGTAAAGAAAGATAGCCAATCCCAAAAGGAAAAATAAGCCTTGAAAAAAGGTCTTGCCGGTTTCCTTGTAATCTTGCTCTCCATTCCTTCGAGCTACCATTACTTGCAACCCAATGCTAAATCCAAAACCAAGCATATAAATCGCTAAATAATAAATTCCGGCGATAGCGGACGCTCCTAATTCTATCTCTCCAACGTGGCCTAAGAAAACAGCATCCGTAATATTGATTAATTGTTCCATTAAGATGCTCACCATTACAGGAAAGTTGATGAGCCATATTTGTTTATATGTATAATTCATTGCTCAACTGTATAATAGTACGATACAACATACCGCTTTTATGCAGTATGTTATTTCGTAATCCATAAAATAAAAGGATATAAAATCTCCGTGACAAATAAAGCTGTATTTGTCAAATAGCTGAATAGCTTTATTGGATAGGGCTAAAAGAAAAAACGGCTAAATAGACGTCTCTATCCAACCGTTCAAAAGATCTTCGCGATAATCTTTTGTGCTCACAGTCAAGGTTAAACTCGAAAAACATATAACTTCAAAATGAATTTATAACATCATTTTGTTTTGATGTTGGCAAAGGTAAGCCTTTATTTGTAAATAACAATTTTTTATCATGCTTTTTTTACTATTATATCTTTTTTTCTTCTCTAGAATATTTTCGTTTTAATTTATGGTCTCTTTTGTGCTCGGATATTCAAAAAAACACAATGGAAAGTTCAAGAGATGAAAGCAGGACATAAAAAGGGTGTGTCATGACACACCCTCTTGTGAAACCATAAAAAAGATTTTCAGCCACAATGGAAATAAGTATTGACCAGCTTCAACATCTCTTCCGGATTATTCTCTAGGTCCTTGCGTAAAGAAGCGTCATCATAAGATTCCAGTTTATGAATGATGCCGTCTATCATACTCGGACTAAACACATTATATTTTTCAAAAACAGCACGCTGTTGTCTTAAACGGGCGGCTGAGGCTGCGCAACTGTCTGGGAGTTGATCCAATGTCTTTAGGCGATCTTGATTCTCTTCCTTATGAATATTCACGTTTACATAAGTCTTCTCAGCGATCTCCAAAGCATCGTCGATCTCAAAACCATGGCGGCACGCAACTGCCAATCCTGCCAATAATTGGTATAAATCAGCGGAGCCATCCGGTGAGCGCATCTCGACCGTTTGCTTTTGGCTCGTATCATAATGGCTGGCAGGTTCCAATGGGTTCGCCAAAGCACACATGTCCGTTTTTGCGGCCCAACCTAGCGGAACACGAACTAAAACTGAACGATTCCGATCTCCCCAACAAATATTCGTAGGTGCTTCTTGGTGTGGAACCAAGCGGAAATATGAGGTTGGGTTCGTATTCCCAAAAGCCGTAATAGAGGAAGCTAAGCACATCATTCCAGCGATAGCCTTACGGGCGGTTTCGGATAAGATACCATTCGCTAACATCTGATTCTTGCCATCTTTCATGATACGCATATGGACATGCAGACCGGAACCTGCTTTTCCCACCGTAATTTTCGGAGCGAAAGTGATGTTATATCCATATTCATGCGCTAGATTGCGGATCGCCCATTTTGCGATCATCAATTGATCTGCTGCATTTTCCGCAGGACATGGTAAGAACTCGATCTCATTTTGCTCATAGATCAAACCATTTAACGTAAAGTTACCAACTTCTGAATGACCATATTTAATTTGTCCCCCGGCTTGCGCTATGCAGTGCATGCACTCCGTCCGGAACTCATTGAACTTAGCGTAAGGAGCGGATTCATGATAACCTTTTTGGTCGGTAGCAGGGAAAACGCCTTCATCCGGTGCGATTACGTAATATTCTAATTCACCCATTGCCTCAAATTCCATTCCCGTCACCTCATGAAAAGCCTTACAAGCTTTATGCAAGGTATATTCCGGGGAACTTTCTAAGGGTTCTCCATCCTTATTGAAGAATGAGCAAAGCATGGTAAGCGTAGGTAATTCCGCAAACGGATCCTCGAAAGCCGTACGGAAACGGGGCACCACATACAGGTCACTACTTCCCGCCTCGATAAACGAGAAAAGACTAGAGCCATCCACACGCTCACCGCAAGTCAAGATCGCATCCAGATAGGCCGCATTGTTGATTACAAAGTTTAGTGTTTTCAAACGTCCGTCGCCTGCAGGATACATAAAATTAACCATCTGGATATCTTTCTCATAGATATAACGGATAATGTCCTCTTTCGTAAACTCGGACGCTGGCTTTTGTAAAAACTCCACTAATACGTTGGGAGTCATTTCTAGTTCTTTGTTCATGTCTTATATTGATTATGTTTATAGTGTAGAGAAAAACTTTCCTTTGGAACTGCTAACCGGAATCAAGCTAGAGATCGCTTCCGCGACCTCTATAGGCCGGTCAGACTCTATGATGTCCACGCCTTGACGGATGATCATACGGTATGCTTCGGCACGACTTTCGGGTGTGGATAGTTTATCGTCGGAAGGGGCGGTAGAGATCATGCACATGACACCTCTTTCATGCAACATATCGATCACCTCACGGACTTCGGGGGTAATCTTCGGACCTACGTAAGCCATGATATGGCTCCAAGGTATACCGTTATCCTCATAGTCTTGAACCGCCTTCTTCGTTTTCACGAAAGCCTCAAACATGAAATTCGGATTTTTCTCGTAAAAGAAACGGGCCGAGGCACCATCATGAACCGTAATCATTACATAAGGTTCCGCTTGCATATCGGTAATCAACCGAGCGGTACGCTCCATCGGAACATCCTTCTTATCAAGGATTAGGATTGTTTTTCCACGGGCCCAACGAATCGCTTCCTCTAAAGTAGGGATACGGTAGTTCGTGATATTTCCCTCAGAATCCTTCAAACGGAAATTTCGCAATTCCTCCCAAGTATAATCAGAAACTTTCCCGGTCCCATTACTGGTACGCTCCAGTGTATCATCATGGAAAAGGACGATAACACTATCTTTGGTTAACCTCGGATCCACCTCGAACGTGGCAGGCGTATAAGAGAGGGTATTTTCAAAGGTTTCCATACTGTTCTCAGGATAGCCTTTTCCCCGTCCGCCTCGGTGTCCGCTAATTAAAGGAATTCGGTCATCGGCATATTGGTAGAAAGATATCAAATCATCTACATTTGATATCTGTAGCGTATTCATTCCGTTGTATTCAAGCTCCTCCTTGGGTGTGTTCAATACGCAAGAACCACAAAGCAGGGCCAGCATTAAAAATCTGGCGGATAAATTGAGTTTCATTTCACGATCGTATTTTAGGTGAATGATTCTTTCTATCCGCCAAACTTACACAAAATAAATGATTTTACAGAGTTAGCACCTTAATATTCGTCAACTTTCTGGTCTGCACGGAACTTATCCAAACGTGCTTGCAGGCGAGTTTGGATATCAGCATATTCCGGATTATCGTATAAATTATTCAGCTCATTCGGATCACTTTGCAAATCGTAAAGCTCGTCGCAATTAATCGCGTCATTATGTTCATTCTTTTCTCCATAGAAATGGATCAATTTATAACGACTGTCACGTACGCCATCGTGACGACGTACCATATGGATCGCAGGATAATCATAATAATGATAATATAGATACTCACGCCAATCTCTTGGTGTCTCGCCTCCAAACAAGGGGACTAAAGAAGTTCCTACCATATAATCAGGTTTCTCGATACCGGCTATATCCAGATAAGTCGGGGCATAGTCAATGTTCTGTACTAAGGCCGTACATTCACTTCCCGCCTTGATTTTAGCAGGATAACGGATAATCAACGGCGTACGGAAAGATTCCTCATACATGAAACGTTTGTCGAACCAGCCATGTTCACCCATGTAAAAACCTTGATCCGAGGTATAAACGATCACGGTATTATCCATAAGCCCTTCTTTTTCCAAATAGGCGATCAAACGCCCCACCTCATCATCAATAGATTTGATGCAACGTACGTAATCCTTGATATAACGTTGATATTTCCATTTAACCAAATCCTCGCCTTTCAGGTTCTCGTTAATGAATTTTTCGTTGCGGGGCTTATAAGAAGCGATCCAAGCCTCCCGTTGTTCCGGGGTCATACGATCCAAAGAGGCCTCCCAACCACCAATATTCCATTCCTTTTTATAAGCCTCCTTATCTTTAAGCTCATCTACCTTCAAATCATAAACCAAAGTCATATTTTTGTCTATACTCATCTCTTGTGTACGCGCGGCATCACAACGAGTAGCATAATCATCATTGAAAGTATCTGGATATGGGAACTCTACATCCTCATATAAATCCATATATTTCGTATCCGGCATCCAGTTACGATGTGGAGCCTTATGGTGAACCAGCAGGCAGAAAGGCTTATCCTTATCCCTCTGTTCCAAAAACTCGATAGCGTGATCGGTCGTAAGGGTCGTCGCATATCCCTCTTCTTTTACATACTTGCCATTCGATTCTTTGCTTTTAAACTCCGGATTATAATAATCTCCCTGATCCCATAACACATGATAATAATCAAAACCTTTCGGCTCACATTGCATATGCCATTTACCGACAACACCTGTCTGATAACCGTGCTGTTGTAAGATTTCAGAGAAGAATACTTTTGTCGTATCAATACCTTTTCCTAACTGTCTTTGTCCGTTTTGGTGACTGTAAAGACCGGTCATCAAACAAGCACGGCTAGGGGTAGAAAGAGAATTCTCCACAAAGGCTTGCCTGAATAACATACCTTCCGCAGCCAAACGGTCCAAGTTTGGAGTAGGTGCCAGTTTACCTAAAGCATGTCCATAAGCGCTAATAGTCTGATAAGAATGATCATCCGTCATGATATGGATGATATTAAGCGGCTTCTCCGCCACTTCTTTTTGCCCAGTTCCGCAAGCGGAGAATAAAAGGGCAGGGGCCAAGAAGGCCCCGTAGTTAATCGCATTTTTCATGTATTCAAAATTTTAAAATTACACAAACGTACAAAAAACAGAAATTATCACCAATAATACTTCCGGGCTATCTCAGCCATAGTCGGATATTTACTATCCTCATCGTCATATTGTTGTTTCAATTCCAACAGTTTTGTCTTCAACTCTTTAATCAACGCCTTTTTCGATGGGTCGTGATACAGGTTCTTCATTTCCATTGGATCCTCTTTCAAGTCATACAATTCCCATTCGGGAGTTCTGGACTCATTCTTGGTCCCGGTCATTCCCAACGACTCTCCATAATAGAATATCAATTTATAGCGATCCGTACGGATACCATAGTTGGCTGTAACGTTATGGTCGTTATCCGCATTCATCCAATAGCGGTAATACATAGCCTGTCTCCAATTAGCTGGGGTCTCATTTCTCAAATTCGAGCGGAAACTTTCTCCCTGCATTTGGCTAGGCTTATTCACTCCGGCATAATCCAAAAATAGAGGAGCGAAATCGATATTCAATGTTATATCCTTATTGTCCGTGCCGGGTTTGATTTCTTTCGGATAACGGATAACAAACGGCATACGCAAGCATTCCTCATACATCAATCGTTTATCAAACCAACCATGTTCCCCCAAGAAGAATCCTTGGTCTCCGGTATAGATGACAACCGTGTTTCCTGTCAATCCTTGCTCATCCAAATAGTTCAAGATACGTCCTACGTTCTCATCAATACCAGCGATACAGCGCAAATAATCTTTAATATACAATTGATAAGCCCAATGGCGCAACTCATCACGGCTCATGTTCGTAGGTATATCCGTTTTCACATCCGTCTGCTTCAAATGCTCCATGCTCATTCGTAGCAACTCCGCATACTCTCCCTTGCCCTCATATGTGTCCAATAAGTTCTCCGGCTCCGGGATCATTACATCTTTCAATAAATCCTTGAAACGCTCGGCGGGTGTCCACGGTCTGTGAGGGGCCTTGAAATGGCACATCATAAAGAAAGGCTTGCTCTTATCTCGATTTTCCATATATTTGATAGCCTCACTTCCTATCACGTCGGTAGAATGCCCTTTATACACTTTACCCGTTCGGGGATTCGCATGCGGATCATTCCCCCATGTACCTTTTTCTATAAGCATCGGATCATTATAACGGCCCTGTCCGGGCAAAACATTGTAATAATCAAAACCTGTAGGTTCCGCATGCAAATGCCATTTACCAAATATAGCGGTTTGATATCCTGCTTGCTGCAAGCATTTCGCCACATTCGGATGATCCGGATCTAATGGGTCTTGTAAAGTATATACACCATTCTTTTGGCTATATTGTCCTGTGATAATAGCACCACGACTGGGGGTACTGATTGAGTTCGTCACAAAACAATTCCTCAATATAGCACCCTCATGCGCTATCCGATCAATATTGGGGGTAGGTAAGACCGTTGATAAAATTCCACCATAAGCACTTACCGCCTGCGAAGCATGGTCATCAGACATGATATAGATGATATTCGGCATCCTATCATTTTGTGCCATGGCTGTTTGAACAGCACAAAAGTCATATAGACAAACACTTGACAATAAAATATATTTGTATTTCATGATATTTATGTTGAATTTATTATAACCAAACTTTTATAAAGCTTTTAAAGCTATTAATAAAAAAGGGAATGTCATAATTTTCGCTCTTATAGCAGACTTATGGATTTTGACATCCCCTCTTGAATCAGACTTTCTGTAAATCAGTAATACCCTTGGTTCCTATGATCCGTGTGAGGTCTCACGGTTCGTTTCAAAGGAATATTCATTCCATCCGTAGACTCCAGCCAGTCATAAATCTGAGCATTCAATTGTTTGATTGTCTCTTTATATTCAGGTTCCGCAATCAGGTTCGTAGTTTCATACGGATCATTTTGCAAATCATAGAACTCATTCGTATCCCAAACCCCATGATAACGGATATACTTATAACGATCGGTGCGGATACCATGCATCGTTGGTGTCTGCGGAAATTCATATTCCCAATAATACTCATAGAAGATATGATCTCTCCAATCCACCTTTTCTCCCTTGAGCAAAGGCAAGAAAGAATATCCCACCATCTGCTCAGCCTTTTCCAAACCCGCACAAGCCATAATTGTAGGAGCGACATCTACATTTTGTACCATATTCTCTATTACCTTACCTCCCTCAAACATACTAGGGCAACGAACCAACATAGGAACTCGCACAGATTCCTCGTAGAACTGTCTTTTGTCGATCAATCCATGTTCTCCCCACGCAAAGCCATTATCACCCATGTAAATAACCAACGTGTTATCATCTAACCCTGCTTCTTTCAGATAATCCAAGACAGAACCGATACTTTCATCTACAGAACGCAAGGTCTCACAATATTTACGAACTTGAACATCCCAAGGACGGCCATGGTAGGAATAGTCCACCCCATGCCAACTTTCTCTTTGACTTTTCACCCAATCCGGAGCCATTTTTTCTCCATAATACTCTTTTCCAAACGCAGCCTTTCCTGTTTTCTTATCAATAGTCGGCAACTCTTTAATGCCATAATGAGGCGTATTGAAGTTCGGAGGCAATACCAATTCCTTATTTTTATAACAATCCTTATGGCGCTTTGCGGCTGAAAAATTGTCGTGCACACCCTTATGAGACAAATAGACAAAGAACGGTTTATCCGCTTGTTTTTGTTCTTTCATGAATTGGATCGCATGGTCGGTCAAGAGATCCGTAACATAGGTACTGTCTTTATACTGTATCCATTCCCCATTTGTATTTATACGAGGGTTATAATATTCCCCCTGCCCCTTGAAACCTTCCCAATGATCAAAGCCTGGTTGAGGAGCCCCTGAGTCATTTCCCATGTGCCATTTTCCAAAGAAAGCAGTTTTATATCCACACTCCTGCAAATATTGTGGAAAAAAGATCAATCCATCAGGAAGAGGAGCGGCATTATCAACCACCTTATGGCTATGTGAATACATGCCGGTCAAGATGGAAGCACGGCTGGGAGAAGAAAGAGAGGTCGTAACAAACGCATTTTTGATATGCGCTCCTTCCTTGGCCATCCGATCCATATTAGGAGTTTCCAACCAAGGGATCGTATTCATGAACCCCATATAATCATACCGGTGGTCATCCGAGAGAATAAAGACAACATTTAATGGTTTCGTTTTTTGTGAAGTATTGTCTGCTTCCTGATTTTTAGGCTGGCAGGCCAAACATTGACTTACGATAGTCAATGAAAACAAGGTGTTATTGATATTTGTATTCATATTGATAAAAGTTGAGGAGCTGTAAGTTTTACAGCTCCAATTAACATTTTATGACCAACCCGGATTTTGCGTTAACTCAGGATTCAAATCCAATTCCCGTTGAGGAATAGGCATGAGAATCATGTAATCCTTTATATTACTAGCGATGTCTGTCTTATTCTTCTCAGCGACTTTCGCTTCATATGCGCTATGCTCTTTCATCCGTTTTATGAATGTACCTGTACGTACGAGGTCAAACCAGCGATGTCCTTCTATCGGAAATTCCAAATAACGCTCTTGTAAGACTGCTGCCCGGAAAGCATCTTTAGACAAAGCCACATAATTTTCAGAAGAATCACCAAACGCACGCTCTCGAACACGATTTAAAACTTGATGAGCTTTCGCTGATTCTCCAATTTCATTTAACGCTTCCGCATACATAAGCAAGGCATCCGAATAACGGATGATATGCATATTGATCTCACAGAACTTAATAGCCGTTAGTCCATCTTGCCAATACTTACCAAACAAAGGAATACTTGATATCAATTCCTTCCCATTTACTGGGTTAGTATAATGCGTTCTTAAATTCACGGCTTTACGTTTATCATTTACCTTAAAGGTATTATTTAATTCCATAGTGGGAATATCTGCCTCATTATAAGGGGGGTAAAACGAAATGCGTAAAAACAGTATAGAGTAAAACAGGCTTGTTTTAACTGAAAAACAACAGGTTAACAATATAGTTAAAGAACTGACCAAGAAAAACGAAACGCGCAAACGGTTTAATTGAATTGAACTGCATTTTAATTTTGAATGGGGTTTGAACGGATTTCTTGAACATAAGTTTAATTGGACGGCAGATTTGGTTTAATATGGGGTCTACATGGGCGCAAATGAAGCGCACTGGGGCGTTTTGTTGGCTCGGTTGATTGTTTGTCCGCTGAAAGAATGAAGAGGCTTAAAAAGAGCCTCTTTTCTTTTGCTTTGTTGTGGATTCGATTTGTTAAATCTGTTGATAGATTATTCTATATAAGTGCTATTTAGTATATTTGCGACAAAGTAAATACTAAATGCGTTATGATAAAGGTTATCCATGTACATTTGATCTACGAGAAGAAGAACTACTATTTCGGATCGATTTCGGCCATCTTTGATGTGCTAACGGAGAAAGAGATAGGCATTACCAAAAACAGCCTTCTGCACGCTGGTATGACTGACGGGAGTTGTAAGATCACCAAACGGGCTATGATCATTCAATCGCACCTGATAAGGGCTGCTAAGTAGTTGTTTTATCAGCTTTTAATACCTGTTTGAACGGTTTTTAGATCGAATAGCGGGTTTCCTGTCGTCTTGAACGGCTGGAAATGCCGCTTTTTTCATATTGGCTGTGCACTTGGCTGTGCGTTTGCCTGTGCATTTTAAGCAGTGCAAAAACGAAACGTGCCGTTTGGCTGTGCATTTGGCTGTGCATTATCCCACATTTTTTTATGCGATTGATGTATATAAGACGCTTTTCAGACGGTTGTTTTTGTCGTTTTTGATATTATTAGTTGGGGGAAGTTGTATTTTTCAAATATTTATTCACTCCCCTATATTTTAAGTTACTTTTTTGTCTGTTAGCTATTTACCATTTTTAGGGCAAATAGTCCGCCGAATGCGTTTTAACCTACACTGGCAATGGTGGAACCATTCGCAGCCGATACAGCATCCCCCAATTCCCTTCTGAGTTGTGTAATCGTTTGTTCTAACTTTCCTATTTCTTTCGCCTGCTCTTGTATTGTAGCAAGAAGTTTATCTACTATTTCTGGATGAACCTGTTGCTTATATTCTTCAGTTTCATTATCTTTATTATTGGATGAATGAGTGATGTGCGTATGTGTTGGCTCTACCGAACGGCTTGTTTTTGACATTGTTCCGTTTCCTGTTAATAGCCATTCCGTATTAATATCTGAAAGCATGTTTGCAATTGACAGTAAAATATCACTACTTACTTCTGGATATTCATTATTTCGTTTATCCAAATTGAATACCCGATTAAGCTTTTGAGAACTTGATAGATTTATTATTTCACTAAAGCGTTTTACACTACCTTTTGCGTAATGCTCTACTAAGATTTTCACTCTTTCATTTATTGCCGGCAAAGGCTTGCTTGAAAAAATGTTTTCTTTTTCTTCTCCTTTATTGCTCATAATTGAAAACATGTTTGTATATTTGCAGCGTGATCAAAATATGACCACGCCTCAAAGATAAGCAAAGGCGGTCATATAGACGAATTTTAGAAGTAAAACTTAAAAATGACAAAGGATATGAAGGACGAGATTAAGGAATGGCAAGTACAGAGCAACAGGTTAAAGGTTGCGAACCTGCTGATGTTGGACGGTGTGAGTTTTAGCTATAACAAAGAGAATGGCATTGTGTTTTCCGCTCCAGATTCTTACGTCAAGAAAATGATTCATACCCTGAGGAACTGCTACGGATGTGGCACGAAACCGATTATAAACGAATATAAATAAGAAACGATGAAGGCAAAAGTGATTATTGCGCAGGCGACGGCAGAAACAGTAGGATTTCTTCACGAACTGGTTAAGGGAATGGCCGAGAAAACGGCTATCAAGGCTTGTCCGAGTGTGGACTATCAAGCCGTGTTTTTCCCAGTAGATAAACACGATCTGTCTTTTGTAAAGCAGGTATTGGCAGATAGGAACTTTTCTTTTAAGGTGGAAAATGCTGAATAATAACAATAAATATGAAATTATGACACAAAAAGAATTTGAAGAGAGAACAGGCATCGTGTCGACACTGGAAGATTTTGAATACATCCATGAAGTGTATATGAATACCTCAATGGATAAAGACGCATTTTGCAAAGAGTTCAAGAAGCATGGAGAAAGCCAAATTATCCGAGATATCTATATACGGGTAGTGAACTGTAATGTGAAATTGAATCGACAAAAGGAAGTTACAAATGATCTTGCCGACTTCCTGATTGGTAAAGCTCATGCGTATGAAGACACTGACTTCCGCAACCAGGCGATGAAACTGGTTGGTGAGGTGGAAGTGGTCAAGCGAACGATTGAATTAGGGCTTCCACTTTGGGACGAAGACAGGAAGTGTATTCTTTCAATGATTAACGAACAAAGCAAATAGGTTTCCGGATAACTGACAGCCCGGAAAGACGGGCGGGCGATTAGTTCAGTCAGGTAGAACAGGCGAAACTTAACCATAAAGGCCATTGTCCTCGGTTCGAATCCGGGATCGCCCACGGTGATAACATTAAACAATAAATGATATGAAAGCGATTAGAGTTTCAGTGAATTTTCGCGAATGGTCGAAAGTGGATGGCTTTTTAGGCCGGTTCAAGGGAGAAGAAGACACTTTCATCTACCAAGTGGAAAACGTGACGTTTATTGCCGTGTTTGGCGGTGAGTGCGCGATGTCTTACTTCAAGGCTGAATTGGCCAAAGCGTTTGATGAAGAAATCCTTATTGTAGAACTCAGATAATATGACGATGAAGAGACGAATCGTAGTAGAACATGGAGAAGTAAAACGGATTGCCTTGCTCATGAATTGCACTTCCGAAACTGTATCGCGTGCGCTAGCATACAAGAAAGATACCAGGTTGGCCAAAGCGATCCGGAAAATGGCTTTGCTGCGCGGAGGTTCCGAAGTGGGTGACGAACCTGTAAACAATGGAAATCATGAAAGCGGACTGGTTAAAACCGTTTAGCGGTGAGATCGCCTGGTGGCGCAGCCTTACCGGGAAAGAGAAGTTATATACCGTTTACTTTCTGCTGAGTTTTACCTTGTTGGTTGGAATGGCGGATTGTAATCCGGTATGGGTGATGTTTTTGGCCGTGTTGAATTTCGGCAACTCTGCACGGCTGGTAAAAAGAGTGCCGATCGATAAACTGGAAGATTATTAACCGGTAAAACAATCGGGAATGGAATATTACAATAAAATATTGTGCGTGACATACGAAGAACTGACATCCGGGGATGATCCGGTGATCAAGCCTAACACGCTTTACAGTAATGTCCGCCGGGGAAACATCCAATGCGTCAACCGTGGCGGCGGCGAGGGGAATCGCGCCCTGTACGTCTATTCCTCCATTCGCGACAAATACCAACAACGTTTTGTCGCCAAGTATGGCGAACCCGAAGAGATCATGAGAAGAGAGATACTGCGCGGACGTGTCCGCAAAGATGAGAAGGCGGAGGACTTCTTCGAGAAGCACCGCTATGACAAGAACGGCGAGCTGGTACCGCTTCCGGAGCCGACGATCACGGCCTATACGCTGAACGCCTCGGTGCTGAATACGCTGATCGGCGATATCGCCCGCATCCGTCCCAACCGCAACAAGCTGGGCGTATCAGGCGACTACTGGGAGGAGATAATGAAACGGAGCGAAGAGCTGCGCACAGAGTTCGGCCATACGCTGCCCGGCTGTGTCGGACGGTTGAAGGAACTGATCAAGCGGTACAGCCCCGACCATTACGAGGCGCTGATCAGCGGGAAGTATGGCAACAGGAACACGCTGAAGATTGGCGAGGAGGAAGGACGGTACATCATCGCACTGAAGCGGAGCCAGATGCCCAAATATACCGACCACCAGATCTTCGAGACCTACAACCGCACGGCCCCGGAAAGGGGCTGGAAACCGCTCAAGAGCGAACGGGGCATGAAGGGCTGGCTGAACAGCCCCCGTATCAAACCCCTGTGGCACGATGCCGTGTTCGGCGAAATGCGGACACACCAGCTCTACGACCGCAAGCACCACACGTTGCTCCCCGCCAGCCGGGATTCCCTCTGGTATGGCGACGGCACGAAACTGAACCTCTATTACCGGGACGAAAGCGGAAACAAACGCACGATCAACGTCTACGAGGTGGTGGACGCCTACAGCGAGGTGTTGCTGGGCTACCATATCAGCGAGCGGGAGGACTACATCGCCCAATACCACGCCTTCCGCATGGCGATACAGCGCAGCGGGCACAAGCCTTACGAGCTGGTGTGCGACAATCAGGGAGGCCACAAGAAGAACACGGCCAAGGGGTTCTTCTCGAAGATCAGCCGGATCCACCGGCCGACCGCCCCCTACAATGGCGAGTCGAAAACGATCGAGAACATCTTCGGCCGTTTCCAGCAACAGGTGCTCTGGACGCGCTTCGGCTACACGGGGCAGAACGTGACCGCCGTAAAGGCCACCAGCCGCCCGAACCTGGAGATCATCAACGCCAATATCGACGCGCTCCCCACGCTGGACGAACTGCACGAGATCTACGAGGCAGCCCGGGAAGAGTGGAACGAGATGAAACACCCGGCCACCGGTATCTCCCGGATCGAGATGTACGAAAACAGCGTGAACGAGGAGACCGATGCCGTCAGCGTGCGCGACATGGTCGACATGTTCTGGTACACGACCGAGAAGCCCTCGACCTTCACCTCCAGCGGCATCAAGATCACCGTGCAGAAAAAGGACTATACCTACGAGGTGTATGACGACCAGGGCAATCCGGATCTGGAATGGCGTCGCCGGAACACATTCAAGCAGTTCTATGTGCAATACGATCCGACCGACATGCGCAGCGTCCGGTTGCTCTGGATGGACAAAGGCGGAGCGTTGCGCTTCGAGCGCATAGGGTTGCCGCCGATCTATATCCACCGCGCCCAACAGGAACAAACGGAAGAGGATAAGGCGTTTATCCGCCGGCAGCAGGAAGCCATAGCCGGCGAGCGTGTCGAACGACAGATTATCGCCAAGGAGATCGAATACGAACACGGTGTCGCTCCGGAACAGCACGGCCTGGTCAGCCCCGACCTGAAAGGGCTCTCCAAAGAGGCCAAGGAACAGCTTGACCGCCGTACACGCCAGTACAGCCAACCGAAGAGACGGACGCTTCGGGTATCATTGGGTCGCGACACCAAGGAATTGAGTAACGTCACCTGGGACCAGCTCGGCGGCAACAACGAGGTAAGCTTGAGTAACGTGGCAGGCAAACTATAAATTAGGAATCATAAATCGAAAATCATACAATGGAAGCATTAAGCAACAAACAGAAAGACGCCATCCGCGAGGCTCTTCGCGCCTACGTCGCCAAGTATCCCAGCCAAAACAAGGCGGCCGGGAGTTTGAAGAACACATCGGTCGGCACGATCAGTTGTATCGTGAACGGCAAGTATGAAAACATTTCGGATAAGATGTTCCGCGACATCGCCGCACAGATCGGTGGCGGAAAGAACGAAACCGGCTGGCAGATCGTCGAGACCTCCGCCTACCAAGAGATCAACTTCGCGCTCGACGATGCCCAGCGCTGGCGCAACGTCACTTGGGTGGTGGGCGAAGCCGGGTGCGGCAAGACAACGACGGCCCGCCTCTATACCGAAGAACACAAAGAGGTGTTCTATATCCTTTGTTCCGAAGATATGAAGAAAGGAGACTTCGTGCGTGAGATTGCCCGGAAGGTGGGTATCAAGACCGACGGGCACAACATCCGCGAGGTGTGGAGCCTGATCCTAGACGACGTGATCCAGATGGAAGCTCCGCTCCTGATCTTCGACGAAGCCGATAAACTGACCGAACCGGTGTTCCACTACTTCATCAGCATGTACAACAAGTTGGAGGAGAAATGCGGCATCATCTTCCTCTCGACCGACTACATCGTGAAGCGTATCCAGAACGGCCTGCGCTACCGTAAGCCCGGCTACAAGGAGTTCTACAGCCGCATGGGACGCAAGTTCTTCGAGCTGGAGGCCACCACGCCGAACGATGTCTATTCCATCTGTGTTGCCAACGGGCTGAGCGACCGGAAAAAGATCGACGAGGTGATCCGAGACGCCGAACCGTGCGACTTCGACCTCCGCCGCGTGAAAAAGGCGATCCACCGGGTCAAACGGATGGGCGAGTAAACAACCGTTCGAATGCTATTTGAACACAATTCGAAAACAACATGAAACGAGCAATAAGCGTCCGGGACATCCTAGACAAGAAATATGAGACATTCCCCTTTGAGGGAAAATGGAAAGAGGCGTTCGATACGCCCGAGAACCGGGGTGTCTGGTTCATCTGGGGCAATTCGGGCAACGGGAAGACCTCGTTCGTCATGCAACTCTGCAAAGAGCTGTGCAAATACGACCGGGTGGCGTTCAATTCGCTGGAGGAAGGCACCTGCCTGACGGTGCAGAATAACCTACGTCGGTTCGGCATGGCCGAAGTAAGCCGCCGCCTGGCATTCATCAAGGAAGACATCCCGGCACTGAAGGAACGGCTTGCCCGTCACAAGAGCTTCAACATCGTGGTGATCGACAGTATCCAGTACACGCAAATGAACTACCGCGATTATATTCTCTTGAAAGAGGCGTTCCCTGACAAACTCTTCATCTTCATCAGCCACGCACGGGGTAAAAACCCGAAAGGTGACGCAGCCACCAGCGTGATGTATGACGCCGACCTAAAGATCTATATCGAGGGCTACGTAGCTTTCAGCAAGGGGCGTTACATCGGCGACACCGGCCGGTATGTCATTTGGGAAGAGGGAGCACGTGAAGCCGGTTTAATCTAAAACGAATCAGATATGAAAGTAATACAAATGAAACCCAAACAAGGCTACGCAAAGCCCGACAATTACGCCGCTTTCTACGGCTTGCTGAAACAGATGCCGGGAGCGAGCAAGGAAGAGATCGTGCTTCAGTTCACGAACGGGCGTACCGACAGCCTGCGCGAAATGTCGCTCCACGAATACAACGAAGCCATCCGTGCGATGGAGAAGCTGACACGCGCCGAAGAGACCGAGGCCATGCGTATCCTGAAAAGCAAGCGGTCGGCCGTGCTTCACCAGATGCAACTGTCAGGTGTCGATACCGCCGACTGGAAGAGGGTCGATGCCTTCTGCCTCGACAAACGGATCGCCGGCAAACGGTTTGCCCGGCTCGATTACGAGGAACTGGAGGCATTATTAAAGAAGATTCGCGCTATCCGCCGGAAACAAAAGGAGGGGGATTGACAATGGCACGCTATATACCCCTACAAGACAAACTTGATGAGATCGAGGAACAGGGCGGACGCCTGCGCCGCCGTCTGGACTACCTGAAAGGCGAGCGCGACTTTCTGGTCGACACGCTGCTCACCCGGCCGGTGAAGGATATGGAGGCGCAACGCCGGCTGCTGCGGGAGTGGGACGAGGAGATCGAGAAACTGGAGCGATCCATCGACTACCTCCGCCGGGAATATATGAAATACAAAGAAACTCAGAATAAACAGATGTGTAACAATTCAAAAAAAGAAAAAACATGGAAGCAACAAAACAAACAGTCGAAATGACGGACGAGGAACTGAGACAGTTTGAAGCGTTCAGGAAAGAACAGGCCGCCAAACGAGCCAAGGAACAGGCCAAACGTGACCGCGAGGCCTACAAGGAACTGGTGGACGAAACGATCGAGGAGGCGATCCCGGACTTGCAAGCGGTCAGCGACTGCATCAAGACCGTGAAAAACGGCGTACTGAATAACTTCCGCCGTGTGATCGACATGAAGTCGGAAGTCTTGAAGTTGAAAAAAGACGGCCAACGCACGGACACCTTCACCAATACGGCGGGGGACAAGCGTATCACCGTAGGGTATTATGAGACCGACGGCTACCGCGACACGGTGGAGGACGGTATCGCCATCGTGAAGGAGTATATCGAGGGGCTTGCCGACAACAAGAAAACGAAGGCACTCGTAAAAATGGTACTCCGCCTGTTGGCCCGTAACGCGCAAGGAACGCTGAAGGCAAGCCGTATCGTCCAGCTTCGCAAGATAGCCGAGGAATCGGAAGACGAGCGTTTCATGGAAGGCGTGCAGATCATCGAGGAAGCCTACCAACCGGCCATCAGCAAACAGTTCATCCGGGCTGAGGTCAAGAACGACAACGGGGCATGGATAGCGATACCATTAGGAATGACAGAGGCATGAGCAAGCAACAACACGCGCTATTGATCCAGCCGCCGCTCTTCCCGAAAGAGTGTCCTGTCGAACGGGTCGAGTTCGGCGGCTTCCCCTGTAGTTATTGCCACGGCAACGGCTGGTTCTGGGGAGTGGATGATTACGGAGAGCGCATCAAGCAGGATTGCCCCGTGTGTAAAGGGAATAAACGTCTGAAGGCGGTCGTAACTATCGCCTGGCAGCCGGATGAAACAGGTAAGAATAGATAATCAAAATGAATATGAGCAACATTTTAAACAAATTCAGAAGAAAACCGGCGGAACCTGTCAAAACGGAATCCCCGGCACTCAAACGTGAAAAGACGATCCCACCGCATATCGTGGTCTGCAAAGTCTGCGAGGGTAAGGGAAGGAAGGAGGGTACGATTTGCCCGCAGTGTAAAGGCACCGGTCGGGTAATCGTATCGTGCGAGGTAACAACGTATGTATCGGCTTATATGCCGGAAGACGCCACATAAGAGTGGAGGGTCGCGTAGGCATACGGGAAAATAAAAACCGCCTTCTTTTTCGAGTTATCACAAATACGGAGGAGAAGGCGGTTTTATAAAAAATACTGAAGGTATGGACTCAAATGATCAAGCAAGAGCTGTTCCGAGATAAATCGGAGCAGATATTATTAATAAAGAAAGTAGGCGTATGAATAAAATTATTTTTGGCTTGATAGGCCTGACCGGTTACATATTGTTTCTTGTCGTTCTGGCTGTAGTGGCTTTTAGAATTAATTTTTGGCTTGGACTTCTTGTTGTCTCCATTGAAATGATGGTTACATGTGCTATTGCAGTAAAAGATAAGATAAACTAACAACTAAAAAAATATGAAGATAAGAAACAATGATTTGTCAAACAGAAGTATTGATATTGATATAGCTGATGGCGTTTCAATTCATCTTTATAAATGTGAGTATGACGAGTTTATCAAACTTCTTTTACCTGATATGGAGCAAGAAATAAAGAATGCTTATACTCTCCAACATAGAGCAATAGAAAATCGCCAAAAATGCTGGGAGATGGTAAAAGAAATTCGAGAATTATTCTACGACTGTTCCGATGAAGGGTTCTGCGTCCGGAAAAGTCTGGGTGAAATAGATGAAAAAAAATTAGTAGAAGTGTTGGAAAAATACCACAAGCTATTAGGTTTTGTTTAATTCTAAATTAAATAGATATGAATACAAGAATCGCACGTCAAATGGGTTTAGTGCCCAGCGTTTCCCAATGCATCAAGAATGCGGAGGGATCAGCGGAATTGATTAAAGAACGTATTCCACGGTTAAGAAGTCGGATTGCCAAGCGGCAAAGTGAAATGAGCCTTGAGTTTTTCGAGGCAGTGGTCTATCATTTGAAACGATTACAACATCTAGAAGCAGAAAAGAATCAATAACGACATAAGAGTGATGGTTAAAAACATTTTGATTCGCAATCTAACCGTAGATGACAACAGGATGTTGCAGGAGATAAAACGTGAAACAGGTCACCAACAGGCCTCAAGAGCCTTGTTAAGAACGGGGCACGATTATCTCCGCCTCCTTGAAACAAGCGGGTTACAAAGGGAAAAGATTGCTATACTTGAAGAGGAGAACAAAAAACTCCGACAAAGCTCCGCGGCGATTTTAAAAGCGGTTGAAGATATAGAAAGTGTTATCAAAAACGACATATAAAAGTGTTATATAAGAAATATGATAACATTACAAGAGAAAGGTCTGGAAATGGTTGTAATAACCTTCCGGGCCTTTTATCTTTGTTCACACAAAGGTTGTTTGGTTTATCTGTTCTATGGGTTATCACCGGAATACATTAAAACGCATCGCGCTTGTCTGCGACATCGTGAGGCGGCATTATGAACCAGGTAGGCGCGACCGCTGCTACAAAGAGGTGTGGCGGCGGTACGTCTATCCGGTTTATCCGATGTGCTACCGGACGTTCTTGAATTACATCGGGGTGAACATCCACCAAGAACGTACCCGCAATGAAGACCGGCAGTTATCCCTCTTCTGATTCCACCGCATACCCGGTCGTGAAAGTCATCGCATATTCGCGGATCGCGTCCTCACGGTTGTAACGGGTGACCTCCTGCTGCTCGATATCGTTGAAAGCATCGGTACCGAACCCATACAGGCAATTGCCCACCTGTTCCATCAAGTCGAAGATAGCGAATGCCCGGCTGCGGTGCTGTTCCGGAGCGGCCATGTTACCCGTGAAAACGGGACAGTCGGCAATACGGATAAGGAAGGTCAGCCGGGCACGGCGCAACCCCCACGTTTCCGACTCGAAGCCGATGTGGCTCACGCTGATCAGCGCGCAAGGAAACTTTACCGGCGGGGCTTCGTTGTAATAATCCATCTGTCCCCAGTCTTCGCTGACGTAAGCCAGATCGGGAACCTGCTCTTTTAGCCGCCGCATGACGGCTTCCAAAATCTCTTTCATGATTTATGATTTGTAATTTATGATTTGAAGGCTCGCTTAGCCTCTTCCAATGTCTTTTCAGCATTCTCCCGAACCACTTCCGCGGCGATTTCCCTTATACGGGGATGCTCGCCGATAAAGGGGCGGGCTGGTACTGAAATCGTCCGCCTGATCCGTTTGGCGAGGGCCATACGGCGGAACTTCTCTTCGCCGGGTTTGTCACCCTGTTCACGGCGTTCACGGGCTTTCGCCCATGCCCAGCGGCGCATCTTGTCGGAGGGGACGAAGTCCTGCCGCACCGTGCCGCCGTAGTTCTGTAATCCGGCATATTTCAGGCTGTTTTCATAAATCAACCTCGTGCCGTCTATCCGGCTATGCAGACTGCGCCGGAGGGCACCGGTGCGCATCAACATCGATCCCTCCGACGGATTGTAGTTCGGACTGAGCGGTGCCCACGGCCGGTCGAAGAAGGCCTTCCGCTCGAAGTTGCGGTCAAATTCGTCATCCAGCTCGACTTTCAGGTCACGCATGACATTATTTAGGAAATCGTTGTTGTCCATATTGATATGTTTTGTATATTTGCGGCGGTTCTAAGCCGAAAGGCCGTGAGCCCCCTTCTGGCAGATTTGATTACTTCAGGTCTGCCAGTCGTATTTTAAAGCCCTCCGATACGATCTCGGCCCGTGTCAGACTTACATCTTTCCCGTTTATCACGATCGTAATGGTCCGTATGTTATCAGAACGGCGCACCCTTGAACGCAAGGCGGCACTCAAATCCTCAAGCGATATATCCGAATCGATCCAAAGCACGATATGGTCGGCTTGGTTCTTGGCGTCCCGGATCAATCGGTCGATGGAGTTCTTGGAGGGCGTCTGGCTGACCTTGTATTCCTCCTCATACCCCAACGTCCGGTTGTAGCTGTCCGCCGATTTCACGCCGTCCGGGTTATCCAGCAGGTCGATCTCGTAGCCGTATTTGTTGGCGAAATAAGAGCCGACCCGGATGTTTTCTTTCCGCTCTCCCTTGCCATGCCCGCTATGGATACGAAGCTGTCCGGCGGTGGTCGGTACCACCATATATTCTTTCTCCCCCGGATGAAGGGCGTCCCGTACCGCTTCCCGTTCGCGTTGGCTTACGTCATAATAAGGATGGTGTTTCGGAAATACGACCTGTTGCTTGCCGGGATTGAAACGGAACATCTCGGCACGGTTCACGCCGTTCTTTCCCGCTTGGTAGGTCGCCTCCCGTCCCTGCTGGATGGCGGTCACGCTGTCCGATTCGGGATACTTGCCTTTGCGCACCTGTACCACCGTACAGCGGCATCGCCATCCGTTTGGCGGGAAGAACTCCTCCCAGAAGGGATCAGAGGCCGGTAGCGTCACATTGTGCAGTACCGCGTGTTCCGGACGAACCTTGCTATCGTGCGCGGTACGGTATTGCAGGTTGTAGCGGTCGCCGTCCGCCTCAAAGTCCTTCCATTTGGCGGCCATTTCCGAAGAGGCCTGGGCGAAGAGATATTCCGCTTTCAGCCAATGGCGGTTATAATCCTCCTTGATCGCCGTTATATCGTTGTAAAAACGGTTGAACGGCTTCACCGTCCCGTCTTCGTCGCGCAACAGGCGGGATGCCTCCCTCAATCCCTGGTAGGTCTTGAATCCGGAAAAGACAAAGATATCCTCCTTGAGCTTTCGCGCCATGGCCTCCGGAATCACGCCGCTCTCCAAAGAGGGAGCGATCGCCCCCTCATACGCCCCGGCATACGCGTCCACCAAGGCACGGACCTTCGGCTCCGCCAGCATCTCCGCCGTGAAACCCTCCCTGCGGAATATCTTTCGCAGGGCCGATTTGAAGACACGCTCGTCGATAGCGGGTATGTCTTCGTTACCCTCGGACTCAAAAGGAGTAAGACCGTCCCGGTACAATTCATTGATCCGTGCCGTCAGCCCCGATTCTCTTTCGGGGCTGATCCGAAAAAACCTTCCTGTCCGGATGATCGTTTGCCGGTCACCTCGATACCGAACTTGTCCTTGATCCAAGTCGGATCGATCTCATAGTATTGCATCGCTTGCGCGGTACGTTCCCACAACTGTCCGGTGTCCTCTTCCGAATTGAACGAGAAACGCAAGCCGTCCGGAAGAAAACCGATCCGGAAGAGCGCCGGAAGGACGATGGAGTTCATCCAGTCCTCCACCTGCCGTTTATCGGAATTGACATACTTCTCCAGTTGTTTGACACCCACTTCCTCTTTCGATCGGTTGCCGTTCTTGGTGTCCTGCCCGATCTGCGCCCCGCTGATGAGCAGCGACATCTCGGAGTTGCAAAGAGAGATCAGGTTGTTATACACATCCCCGTTCGTACTGACACCTTGGGCAAACTGGAACTCCTCGGTGGTATCGATGATAAAGTAGGCCGCCGACCCCATGTCGCGCAGCATATCCTCCGCCCGGTCAAGCATCGCCGGATCTTGCGTGTTGGTCTTGATGTAGCGGGGCGGTATGCCGTAGATCTCGCACAGCTCCGACCAGCACGAGTGGGCGAACTTCTTGAACAGGGCGTGCGGCACCGCCTTGTTCAACAGCCCGTAGTTACCGGGCGCGCCGAACTCCACGACATAGGTGCCGTATTCCCGCAGTTCCCGGTAATACGCCCCCTCGTCGGCGGTGCTGTCATAGAGGAGCAGCCCCTGTTCCGGTACCACGTTCTGCCGGGGTATCAGCGTCACGCCGATACCGTCCGTTTCCGAGGTGGAGAACTCGACCAATGAATGGCCGTAGAAAACCGATTCCAACATATAACGTATCAAGAGCGGGAACCAGACCGCCGACGAGAGAGTCCGGGTGGCCTCCTCGTCCACCTTGCCCGAAGCGTCTTTCAGGCTGAACTCCAAGGAGAGCGTCCGGCCGATGCGCTGCTCGATCTGGCTGGTCAGGAGCGCGTCGAGCATCACGTCGGCATACAGGTCCATCAACTCCCGGCGGCGGGGGCGGTCTACGCTGTCCGCCTGGCGGAGCGCGCACCGCCAGCTGTCGAGGTCTTTCCTGACACGGCTGATCGCTTTGGGCACGATTTTCCGCACCAATCCCTCCCGTTGCTTAACGAAAGTCTTTTGTGGCTTTTTAGAGCCTTTTTTATGTTTGGGTATATACTTATCCGTTTTCATGTTTATCTCTTGTTTTTAACGGGTTTTGATAGCGTTTTAACGGTCTTGGAAATTCACCACGAATGACGGAACTTCGGGTTACTGCCGAAGCGTACCGCTCCGACCGGATTCCCGCCGTCTTCCCGGAGGGGAAGCCCGGACGGGATATCGCCCTTCATCAGCTCTTTTAGGTAGGACATATCCCGGTCGTAGGTCTCTTTCACCCGACTGTAGAGGATGTCCACGTTGCAGCGCCGGATCAGGAACCACAGGGCGATGTTCTTGCAGATCTCCAACAGTTCTGCGTCCCGCTCGTTACCGGTGGCGGAGAAGATCTTTTCCACGTCATACCGTCCGGACAACAGACGCGTGACCCGTTGTACCGCCGCCAGCATACAGGCCTGTACGATCGTGTCGTCGTAATCGGTGATCTCCTCCAGCTTGTACTCGGCGGCCACCGTCTTCATTTCTTCAATCTCTAAAAACATGACTGTGAATTATGATTTATGAATTATCTATTGCTTAATATTTCCGGCTTGGACGTTTGCCGACCCGATAGGTTCCGGCACAGGCCATGCTGCGCTGGTTCAACAGGAACACGGCACCTTCCAAGGCATCCGGCGCGTCATCGTGTACCCGGCTGCCCTTCTCGAACATCAAGAGCTGCTCCACCAATTGCGTCATGCCGGGTGAATCCTTCTCTTTCTCGTTCAGGATAATCAAGCCACGCTCGAAGAGGGGTTGCATCGCCTCGATACGCGAGAACTTGTCCGGCTTCTTGCGCCCGTCGCCCCGGATGGGGATCTGGTGGCCGATAGAGTCTCCCACCTTCTTGAACTCGTCCAGCATCAAGTCCTGTATGAAGTTCGACTCCATGTAGTACATCACCGGGACACGTCCGGCGATATAGCCGTCGATGTCGTAATGCCAAGCGACCATGTTGGAGACGCTGGTCTGGTCTGCGTAGGCTTTCAGGAGGTGGTATTGCCCACCCTTGGTCTTGCCCACCAGCATGGTCGCCTTGAAGTCGTTCTGCGTGGATGCCTTAAACGAGGGGTCGGTATAGCAGATCAGGCTGCGGTATTCTTTCAATGGCAACATTTTCCCGTAGCGGATATGTTTGCGCAGGAAAACCGCCCCCTCGTTGACGGGATTGTTCATGTATTCCTTTTGGAACCGCCGTTCACCCATGTAGGTGCGCAGCTTCAAAATCTCCTCCCGGCTGTATTTCTCCGCCCAGGAGGGCTGACCGGATGCGTCGATGGCGTTGACCACCGTGTGGTGCGTCTCCGGACGTTCGGCGAAACGGCTCAGGATGCTGTCCTTTCCGATCCGGTTCCCGACCAGCACGAATCGCCCGCGCCCCATGTCCATTGCGCCGAGCAGGGCGGTCAGGCACCAGTCGAACGCCTGCGACACACGCGCCTGGTTGCGTACCATCTCGTCATCGTCTATATCATCGATCACGATATAATCCGGACGCTGGCCCCGGTTCTTGATACCACGGGGGGACTGGCCCCGGCCGATGGACATGAAGAGCATCCCGTCCTTGGTCTTGAACTCGCCGGTGCTCCAGCTGCCCTCGTCGATCTGAATGTTGAAGTCCGCTTTCAGAAGACTGTTGAACTCCAGCTCGCATTGCAGGTCGGAAAGCAAGCGGTCGGCGCTGTCTTCCGATTTCGATACCAATATCATCACGTGGATGGAGCGTTTCTCTTGGATCATTAACCAGATAGGAATCATCAGACTGATATGGGTACTCTTGGCGTGGCCGCGGGCCCACTCGAAGACGGCACGGGTATGGGGACACGTCTTCAGGTACTTGGCCGCGTCTATCTGGAACTTGCCGCACTTGGTGATACGCCCGGTCTCCTTGTCGGTACAGAGGTGCGGGAAATAGGTCTCAACAAAGAATGAGTAGTCCTTACGTGCCATATCGGTGCGAGCTTCTACCTCTCTTGATGTGTCTGACAGGTGAAAATCATAAGAGAGGATGAGATTTTTCCGTTCCTCCCATCTTTTCCATTTCTCCTTGCTCAGTTTGTTCTTAGCCATTGTTAATGCGCATTAAAAGGTACTTGTCTTGATATTTGGTGAGCTGCTGTACGAACCCGGTCGTGATCGCCTTGTCCGACGCGCTTTGTTCGATAATCCAGTCGCCGAATTTCGTCAAGATGTCAGCTACATCGTCCAAGGTATATCCTGACTTGATTTTTTCCAGCTGACTTGCCAGTTTCGCAAACTCGTCACCGTTGAAACCCTCCTCACTGTCAAGCATCTCATTGATCTTCATCAACGTCTTGTTGATGATCTGGTCGCGGCTGACGGTTCGGGCGGCGCGTTTCAACCCCCAACCGCCGTCCTCCTTCCACTTGACCAGCGTCTGCTGGCTCACGCCTACCCGCTCGGCGATCTCCTTCTGGGGAACCTTCTGCATATACAGGAGATAGGCGTATTCATACTTTTGCGGGTCTTTCACACGGATGCCCGCCTTTTCCTTGTTTGCTTTTTCTACCATAAGCGTTCTTTGTTTTCGGCAAAGTTCAAGTGAATTAAAGTGGCTGGAAACAAGAGTGTAAAGAATTTCACCCCTGTTTTCGCTCCCGGAACGCTCCCGGTAATTTCGCCCTCAAAAACGGATCGCACATGAACGAAGACGAATATGCATTGAACGATGAGAGCGTGGTGAACAGCCACGGCTTTGTCCTCCTGAACGCCGGCGGACGCTTTGAGCGTTACAACGAGAATCCGGTGATGCTTTTCAACCACGAGTCCGCCAGCCTGATCGGCCAGATGACCGCTTTGAGGGTAGAAGGAACGAGGTTGATCGGCAAGGCGGTCTATGACGAGGAGGACACTTTGGGGGCGAAATGCAAACGCCAGGCGAAGAAAGGTTTTTTAAAAGGATGCAGCCCCGGAATCATCATCAACGCCGTGGAACTGCGCACCCTGCCGAACGGCGAGGAGCGTGTGACGGTGACCGACTGGGAGCTGTGCGAAGTGAGCCTGGTAAGCGTCCCCAGCAACAGGAACGCGCTGCGCCTGTACACCAAACAAGGCGATATCATCCCCGACGACCGGGTAAAACTAAGCGTCGAGGCATTGTTAAACATCAACAAACCCAACAACAACGAAATGGACAAAATCATCCTGACAGCCGAGGCGTATATCGCGTTAGGCTTAAAAAGCAACGAGGCGGATGGCAAGTCGATCTCCGCCGCCATCATGGAACTCCAGTCACGTGCCGAGAAAGCCGAGAAGGAACTGGACAACCACCGCAAACTGAAAGCGACCGAATTGGTGGCGTTGGCCATCAAGGAGGGCCGCATTACCGCCGATAAAAAAGAATCGTTCGAGAGACTGGCCCTTAACGATTATGACATGGCCAAGACAACCCTGGAGGCCATCCCCGCCAAGGAATCCCTGTCAGCCAAAGTCACCCATTCGACCGGCAGGACAGCCGTAGCGGATGGGCGCAAGGACTGGACCTATCTCAAATGGGCCAAGGAAGACCCCGAAGGATTGAAACGCCTGAAAGCGGACGATCCGGAGGCGTTCGAGGAATTGAAGAAACGGATTAAATAACCATTAAACAAGTATTTTATGCCTATAGAAAAGCAAATTTGGATCGCCATGTTGATGGAAGGGTTCTATCCCGACCGCACGTTCCTGACCCGTTCGGTAGATATGACACCGATGGTGGAATACAACAAAATCAACTTGGCCGAAGCCGGTGTCGCTCCAGATGTATTGATTGATAACACGGATTATCCCGTGGAGACCATGAGTCGCCCCGATACACCGTTGGATTTACCCCTTCATACCTTCGATACGAAGAACACGGTGGTGCGCAACGTGGAGGAGATGGAAACGGCCTACTCCAAGATGGAGAGCGTGGTGCGTCAGCACCGCAATACCTTGCAGTCGAAGACGGCCGCCTACGCCGCGCATAACTGGGCACCGGCGAAACACGCCGAATTGACACCGGCCAAGGAAACCCTTGCGCCGGGTAAGATTTCTTTCGAGGACATCCTAAAAATGGATGCCTGGTTCCGTTCACAGGACATCGACCCGGCTACATTGGTAGCGGTACTGAACCCGTACCACTTGGCGGACCTGCAACTGGAGGATATGAAGCTCTACAAGACAATGCTGGAGTCGAACCGTTTATTCGGGTTCAACGTCTTCACCTTCTCCAAACTCCCATATTACAAGCAAGCGGACGGTACGAAAGTGGCGTTCGGTACAGGGGACGCGGAGGCAGACGCGCAGTGCTCACTGTTCTACTCCGACCAGGAGGTGATGCGCGCCGACGGCGATATCGAGGTGTTCGCCAAGTACAAGGATCCAGGCGAGCGTGGCGACGTGATCGGTTTCCAGAAACGTTTCACGGCACTGCCTATCCGTAATAAGTACCAGGCGGTAATCTATAACAAAGCGTAACCGATGGCCAAACTCAAGCAATTAGTCATCCACTGCACCGCCACCCCCGAAGGCCGTGAAGTATCGGCGGACGAGATCCGCCGTTGGCATTGCGCCCCCCTCAGTGAAGGCGGCCGCGGCTGGAGACAGGTGGGCTATACCGACCTGATACACCTCGACGGTACGGTGGAGCGACTGGTGGATAACAACGAGGACGACGTGGTGGATCCCTGGGAGATCACGAACGGGGCGGCCGGACACAACTCCGTCTCCCGGCATATCGTCTATGCCGGAGGGGTCGCCGCCGACGGTCGCACCCCCAAGGACACCCGCACCCCGGAGCAGCGGGAAGCCCTCGCCGCCTACGTGAGGGACTTCCACCGCCGCTTCCCCTCTGCGCGGATCGTCGGCCACAACGAGCTGGCGGCGAAGGCCTGCCCCTCGTTCGACGTACAAAGGTGGCTCAAGACGGTTGACAAGTGACAGTTGACAGTTAAATCATAATTCAAAACTCATAATTCAAAATTCGGACTCATGGACTGGAACGCGTTGTTCAACTATCTCGGCACGGGAGGCGGCTTGATCGTCCTCTTGAACTGGCTGGCCGGCCTTCCGCTGCTCAAGAGGAGAAAGCGGCTGGAGAAGGACGACGTGTCCCGGCTCATGGCCGAGAAAGACAATGAGACCATATTCAAGCTATATGACGAGATACGGGATTTCCAGGCACGTATGTCGCGTCTGGAGGGCTGCGTCGCGAAGATCGTGGTGTGCCCTATGTATGATCGCTGTCCTGCTCGCCACCTCGTGCAGGACTACAAGAGAAGATATTTCCGTCCGGGCGGCCGACAGCCTCCGGTGGGAACGAAAGGTCACCGCCACCCTCGCGACAATCCCATCGAGCCTGGCGACGCTGCGGGTGCCGATCGACAGCCTCCGTAGGCTGCCCGAAGGAGCCACCTACACCCAAAAGGAGGGACAAGCCACGGCCTCGGTCGGGCTGGAGGGAGAAACGATCGTCATCCACGCCGGATGCGACAGCCTACAAGCGCTGGTCCTCTCCTTGGAGGAGAGACTGGACCGGGCGCAAGAGGAGCTGGCGAACACCTTAAAGGTGAAAGAGCCTCCGGACATCCCCTTTTGGATGACGCTCAAAGGGTATTTGACCGGCGTTCTGGCAGGCCTCGCCCTAGGCTGGGTTCTCGCCCGAAAAAGAAATCAAGACTCATAATTCAAAAATCAAAGACATGACAGAAACAAACAAGACAAGATCCATAGGCCTGAAGGTCGCCCAGTTCGGCGACGTGAACCCGGAAGGCGGCATGCCCGCCGTAATGAAGCAATTGGCACGCACCTTGAAGGGCACGGCCTCATTCACGACCGAGGCGGATACCACGACCGACTTCTACTGCGAGGAGGAACCCGCCGCGCCCGTGGAGAGCGTGGGGAACGAGCCGGGATTGAAACAGGTCAAGCTGAACTTCCTAGAATGGGACAACGACACCCTGAAGGAGGTGTTCGGGGGCACGGTATCGACCGCCGAGGACGTGACCATCGACGGGAAGACCTACTCGGTGACTAAATACCACGCCCCGCGCGACATCGTGACGGTACGGAAGGCCGTCCGTGTGATCTCCATGCACGGCGTGGTGATCGACATCCCGAACGCGCAGGTGAACGCCCGTTTCGTCTGGAACCTGACCCGTACCGACATCGCCCAGATCGAGGTGACGGCGAAGGCGCTGGCCCCGATCGGCAAGAACGAGGGACCGTACGCCATCTACAAGCTGGGCGAACCTAAATCCGACGCGTGATGGACAAGGTAGAGATAGAGGCCGCCGAGGCCCTGCTGGACCATCGGCTCAAGATCATCCTCCCGGCGCCATGGCCCTTGCGGATATTCGGCAAGAAAACCATAGGATATTGGATGAAACGGCCGGTCGGCAGCAACGTGTTCCGTATCGCCCGGCTTTTCTGCCGGATGAATATCGACATAAAGAGGTTGATGTCCGGGGATATCGGCACGTTGATGGAGTATATCGACAAGCACGGCGTGACGGCGTCGAGACTGATCGCCTACGGCATGATCCGGGGATCGATGTCGGCATGGCTGCTGAACCGCCCGCTGGCCTCATATATCCGTTCCCACATGGGGATGCGCGGCATGGCGGAGTTGATGAAGATCGTGGTGCTGACTTGCGACGGGTCGGATTTCGTGAGTATTATCACATCGGCGGCGAGCTTGAGACTGACGGAGCCGGTGATGAGCCAACCGACAGGGAAAGGGAGTTAAAGGAGGCTTACGAGCCTCCCCATAGCCCGTTCGGACAAATCCACGCGCTGATCGCCACCGGGGCGTTCACGTACGACGAGGTGATGAACAAGATCCCTTGGTGTGTCATCCTGATGATGATCAACGACCAAGGACGTATGAGAGAGAGATCCGGGGAGGAAAACGTTATCCAAACCGAGGAGGAGGAACTGGAATTCTTAGGACTGAAATAAATGGCGAACGATCCCGTATACATAACATTCGAGTTCCGGGGGAACCTGGAGGACGAGGTCGAGAAGGTTACTCTCGGCATCAAGGGCCTGCGCGACGAGTCGGCGAAAACCTACCAGCGTTTGATCGCCGACAGCGGCGCGGCCTACGGTACCATGAGCGCCGAGAACCGGAAACTGGCCGTCACCGTACAGGAGAACATCAACGCCCTGCGTGACCTCGCCGTCGTGCAGGGATCGCTGGATGACGGGTTGGAGGCCGGCACCGTCACCACCCGGCAATATACGCGGATGAAGGCGGCGCTAGCGGTGCGGGAGAACAGCCTGCGCGAGGCGATCAGCGGTGGCATGCGCACGCTGAACGAGCGGATACAGACGGAATCGAGGGCCGTCGATTCCGTCATGGCCCTGCAGAAACGCCTGCAGGAGCTTACCACGGCTTACTATAACCTGTCCAAGGCCGACCGTGAGGGAAACGCCGGACAGGGCATCCTGAGACAAATCGGCGACCTCGACAAGGAGATCCAGACGGCGCAATCCCGCCTGTCCGCCTACAGCCGCTCCGCCGGCACCGGGTTCAACGGCCTCTCAATGTCGGTGCAACAGGTGGCCCGGGAGTTGCCATCGCTCACCATGGGGGCTAACATGTTCTTCTTGGCCATCTCCAATAACCTCCCCATCTTGGCCGATAATATCCGGACCGCGCGGGTTGAGTATGACCTGCTGAAGAAATCCGGACAGATGGCCATCCCGGTATGGAAACAGGTGCTCACCTCGATCGTTAGCTGGCAGACGGCGCTGGTGGTGGGGATCACGTTGCTGTCCGTGTACGGGAAGGATATCATCAACTGGGTACAGGGGCTTTTTGGGGCCGACCAAGCCCAGAAGAGGTTGAACGATAGCATGACCGACTTCAACGCCATCCTGGCGACGGAGCGGCAACATCTACGGACATTGTTCTCCGCGTTGGAGAAGACCACGGCCGGGACGGAAGGGCACCGGAAAGCCATCAACGAGATCAACACGACGTACGGCAAGTATCTCCCGAACCTGCTATCGGAGAAGAGCTCACTGAATGAGATCCGTGAGGCTTACCGGCTGGTCAACAGGCAACTCATGGAGAACGCCGCATTAAAAGCCCAGAGTGGCGCCATCGACAAGACGCTGGAGAAAGCCATAAAGACGCAATCCGAGGCGTTGACGGAGATGCGCGAGATCACGACCAAGAAGCTCGGCGAGTCCAAATCCGGGGGGATCATGGATATCATCCCCGGTCTGACGGAGGATTTCCGGGCCGCGGGCAAAACATGGGAAGAGGCATGGCGAGGGGTGTCCGCCAAGATCCAGAGCGAGCTCGGTGGGAAGAAGCTCGGAGGCTCCTTCTACGAGGAGCTGGAGGATTACGTGAGGAGCGTGTATGAATCAGAGAAGGAGATCTCCGATATACAAAAACAATTCTCCCCGTTTTTCAACAAGGAGGCCGCCGAGAGAGATATAATCGAGAACAAGGCCTATTGGGAGGATATCAAAGAACAAGCCACCTCCGTATTGGAATCCATCGACGCGGAGCAAAAGAAATTACTTGATTCCGGCAAGACCGCCGGGATCGAGCCTGCCATCGTCACCGCCTACAAGACGGCCAAGGCGGATATAGACAAGGCGACCGAGGCGTTGAAGACGTACGACTCCTACGAGAAGAAACGATCCACCGCGGACAAACAGCTGGGCAAGGAGCAAAAGGCCCAAGAGGCCGCCAACGTCATCAAGGCCGAGACCGCCATGCGGGAGCTGGAGATCGAGCGACAGAGAGCCGTCCTCGCCCAGAAGGAGAAGGACGCCGAGCTGGAGCTCCGCCAGCAAAACATCAACCTCATGAAAGAGGGCTCCGACAAGGAACTGGCCCAAATCACCTTAAACTATGACAAGAAAATCAACGAGATCGGGAAGAAAGGCCGGGAATATATCCTCGCCCGGCAGAAGATCGAGCAAGACCTATGGGAGAACGAGAACCCGGACTGGAAGAAGAAAGGTCTATCCTTTAAGCCGAAAACGACGACCGTCTCCCAGCTCCCCGCCTCCCAGGGCAAGGAACTATCCGACGCCACCCTGCTGGCCGACAGTACCCGCGAGAAAGCGGAGGCCGACCTGTTGGAAAAGACGTTGAGACAGTATCAAGACTACGCCGCCCGCCGGCTGGAGATCGAGCGAAAATACACGGAGGATGTCGCTTTCTTGATATCCCAACGCACCGAGAAGAACAAGGAGGCCATCAACGCGGCGATAGCCGAGGCCGCCAAGGGTAAGAAAAAAGCCCTGTCCGAATTGTCCATCGACGAGCTGAGGGACACGGGCATGTGGGACAAGATATTCGGCGACCTCGACAAGATGGCGCTGCCGTCCATGGAAGAGCTGCTCAAGCAAGCCCGGGAGGTCAACACGTCGGCGTGGGATCCCAAGAACGTGAGGGAGTACCATGACGCCATCAAGCGGCTGGAGGAGGCGATCCGTACCCGCTCGCCCTTCAAGGCGATCCGGGATGACTGGAAGAAGTTGCTGGATTCCATTGGGAAAGGTGACAGGGATGGTATGGCCGCCGCATTAGAGGGCATGGATACCTCCGTCCAATCCTTGACGGCCGACCTCGACACGATCGCCGGCGGTATCGGTGATATCCTCGGTGACGAGGCCGGCTACGCCGCCGGGCAGGTGGCGGAGCTGACCTCCGCGTTGGGCGGGTTCGTCTCGGCTGCGGCCCAGATCGCCGGCGGGAATATCGTCGGGGGGATCGCCTCGGTCATCGGCGGTATCGGCAAGATATTTACCATGGGGAAGCGGGTCAAGGAGATGAACCGTGAGGCCCGGGAAGAGCAACAAAAGTTCTACGACGAGGCGATCCAGGGCGAGATGGAGTACCAACGGCTGTTAAGGGAACGCCTCCGTACCCAGCGGCAGATCGGTGAGACGACCTTGGCTTACAACAAACGGATCACGGAGGAACTGGAAAAACAGCGACAAGCCTCCGGGAGCGAGTACGACCGGTTGCTGCGACAGATCCAAGGGGAGCAATATATCAGCGGCGTAGGCTACCGCCACGGCACGTGGTTCCGGAAGGCGAAGACGTGGAACGAGTATTCCAGCCTCGCGGGCAAGAGCTACGAGGATATAGAGAAGCTCTATACCGAGGGCAAGCTGGAGGAGAAGGTCGCCAAGCTGTTCGAGAGGTTGCGTGACCTCAAGGAAGAGGGCACGGATATCAACCAGATGCTCGCCGACCAAGACGAGGCCATGAGGGAGGCGCTTACCGGGACGACCGCGGACAGTATCGCCGACAGCATCGTCAAGGGCCTCGCCGAGGGGAAGCGATCGGCGAAGGATTTCGCCGACGATTTCCAAGAGATGTTGAATAACGCCGTCCTTCAAGGAATAAAGATGAAGGCGTTGGAAGAGCCTCTCCGGAAGTGGTACGAGTCATTCGCCGAGGCGAGCGGCAACGGGCTGACGGAGGAGAATATCGCCGGCTTGAGGGCGCAATATGACAAGATCATCGAGGACGCGGCCCGCCAGCTGGAGGAGATGGAGAAAGTGACGGGCACGACCATCGGTGATATCGCCAACGCGGGGCGTACCTCCTCCTCGAAGGGCATCCAGTCCGTCTCGCAGGACAGCGTGGACAAGGGGCTGGGCATGATATCGACGGCGTTGATATTCCTTGACAAGACCTCAAAGGGGATAACGGGCGTCAACGCCACGCTCGTGAAGGGGCTCGCCCTGCTCAACCGGATCGCCGTGAACACGGACCGGCTGAAGGCTATAGAGGAATACCTGGGGCAAATCCGCAACACCCAGCGGGACATGAGGGACAACGGTATAAAAATGAGGACTAGATGAGAGAGGGACGATTATATATAGACAACCGGGACGCCTACATCGATTTCGGCGTATGGATCACCCGAGGCGGCTACGACGGCCTCCTGCCTTTCCCCGAGCTGGTGGAGCCGGACAGGAACGACTGGCCGGACGAGGACGGCATAGAGCCGGACCTGGAAAAGCCCACCTTGAAACCACGGGAGCTCAACATCACGTTCGTCCGCGACGTGGACGGAAGATCCGCCGGCGATCTTGTCGAGCACCTATCGAAGTCCGGGTATCACCTCTTCCGTATCCCCTCGCTGGGCAGGGAGTGGAGCTTGCGACTCATCCAGAGCCCGGCGTATGAGGATTGGGACACGTTGGAGGCCTTCACGTTACGTTTCGCCGAGGACCGGCCCGTAAGACCCTCGTCCGTGGCGATCCCGGAGGGTAGAGCGTATGTTCCTCCATCCGAGTACGAGCTTGACGGCGTACCCTTGGATCGATACGGCGTGATGGTGACGGAGGGCCGGGACGAGATCATGAGATCTCCGACCGTGAAGACTAACCTGTCCCGTACGGTACTGGACGTTGACGGTAGGATCTACGATGCCGGCAAGGTGGTGTATAATAGCAAGGAAGTCACTCTTAAATGCTGTCTCATCGCTGGCTCAATGACGACATTCTGGAGTTGTTACGACGCTCTGTTGAATGCCTTGATCCAGCCGGGTGAGCGTTCGCTGTACGTGGATTACAACGTGGAGGAATACCCCTGCTACTACAAGAGGACATCCGGATGGAAACTTGAGAGCCTCCGGGGGCGTGTGGTGGTGACATTCAACCTCACGCTGGAGTTCACGGTGTTCCGGATGGATGGTGTCGATTACCTGCTGGCTACCGAGGCCGGGGAACTGGTGGTCACGGAGGACGGGGAATATTACATAGACTTGAACACATATGCCTAAAAAGAAGAAGAAAATATCGGAGCTCGCGTTGGCCGACAGCCTCACCGGTCTGTACACGATCGGTTGCAAGATCATAGACGGTATACAAACCAGCGTGAAGGTGAGCCTCGGGACCATCCAGACGGCTTACGAGAACATGCTCACGGAGATCTCCAACGCCCGTGCCGCCACCAAGGCGGCCAATACGGCGGCCTCCAACGCCAACACCGCCAAGCTGAACGCCGAGGCGGCCACGTCAAAGGCCAATACGGCCACGGCGAACGCCATCACCGCGACAGGGAACGCCAATACCGCAACCGGTAAGGCTAATACCGCGGCTGATTTAGCCAATAAAGCCGCGGCTAACGCTAATGCCGCTCACGATGGGTTAGAGAAGATCAAGGAAGATACCGAAATCGCAACTAAAAACGCGAATGATGCGGCGAAATTGGCGAATGAGAAAGCTTCTTACGCCAACACGCAGGGTAACTTCGCCAAGACACAGGGTGACCGTGCGCAGGAGCTGGCCGACCACCCGTGGAAGGTTGGCGATAACGGCAACTGGTGGAAATGGGATCTGGATGGGGACAGGTATGTCGATACGGGCATCCTCGCGAAGGGAGGCGTCTTGTACCCGACCTTCACGATCAACCCCGCCGACATGACGCTGGTGATGTCCTACGAGGACGAGGTGTCACCAAACCTTGTCAAGCTCAACCAAGAGACCGGTGAGCTGTATTTGAACGTATGACCAAAAAAAGGAAGGAGGAATATATAATGAGTCAGATAGTATTGGGGAAGGTGGCGTTCGTCGATAAGGGCGTTTATGCCACGGCGAGTACGTATAACACCTTTGATTTCGTCGTCACGGATGATAGCTGCTACCTCTGTGTCAAGGACGGAAACAAGAACCACCCCTTGACCGATACGGCTTGGTGGAAATGTATCGCCCGCGGTACGCAGGCAACGGAAGCGGCCAAGACCGCCCTTGCGGAGGCGAATAAGGCTA